>Ga0207421_10001294_pt1 | contig 32507 bp, 34 predicted proteins | sample SodLakKL_010_SED_4_FD_187542 | JGI IMG/M metagenome (GOLD analysis project Ga0207421, IMG submission 187542) | Alkaline sediment microbial communities from Lake Tanatar, Kulunda Steppe, Russia - 8KL_010_SED (SPAdes) (version 2) | ecosystem: Environmental > Aquatic > Non-marine Saline and...
CTTTTCATTTCAGTTATATTATCCCAGGTCCAGTCTTTAGGATGAATATTTCCATGTTCAATTGCTGCATTTTCTGCTGGGAGACCAAAAGCATCCCAGCCCATTGGATGCATAACATTATAACCCTGCATCCTTTTATATCGGGCAATTACATCGCCAATTGAATAGACTCTAACATGGCCCATATGTAATTTCCCGGATGGATAAGGGAACATTTCTAGCACATAATGTTCAGGTCCCTCCTTGATATCTACTTTGTCCAATTCAGCATTCTCCCATTTTTCCTGCCATTTCTTATCAAAGCTTTGAAAATCATATTGTTCTGCCATTAATATCATCCCCTTGTTTTATTATTATAAATAATTAAAACCCCATCCCAGAAAGAAAAAGGGACGAGGTTTATATACCCGTGGTACCACCCAGATTAACCTTAATAAATAAGGTTCACTCAAAACATTAACGCTGTTAACGTCAGAAGCTAATTTATTCACCTCTGAAACTCAAGAATGAGTTCAGCACAGGGACTGATGCCGGATCCCAGCACCTCCGGCTCTCTTCGATCAGTATGATACCTACTAATTTCTATCATCGTTTATAAGATATTTATATATTAAAATTATATGATTATTTAAATTGACTGTCAAGGAATTTTTTATGCATCTTCTAATAATTTTTTAGCATCTGCCCATAATCTCTCAAGATCATAATACTCTCTTTCCTGGTGATGAAAGATATGAACAATAATATCCTGGTAATCTAAAAGAATCCAGCGTCCCTGATCCCTGCCGGCAATTTTATGAGGTTCTATACCATCTTCAGCTAAACTATCTTCTATCTCTCTGGCAATAGCCTGAACCTGATTTTCATTCTGACCACTAACTATTACAAAATAATCAGCCATTGGTGTAAGTTCATTAACTTCTAAAACTGAAATATTCTGCCCCTTTTTATCATCTGCTATTTCTGAAATTCTTAAAGCTTTTTCCTTACTACTTAAACTTTCCATTCAATTCATACCCCTTCCTCTTCCTGGTCTCTTTCTAAAAAGTCATGTCCTATAATTATTTCAATCTTGCTTTTATTTATCTCTGAATCTTCCTCTTCATTATCAATAAAGATGGCTTCGCCACCTATATAATTTAATAAATTATTAACAGCAGGCCTTTTCTCATCAGAGTAATACCTTATTTCTGTCTCTTCATAATTAAAGTGATCAGCATTGGTTATTCTCTTGATATTAAAGCCAAACCTTTCTAACTCATTTGCCAGATTTCCAGCAACTCCTGCTGTTCCATTGCCATTACTTATAACTAAATCAGTCTGATTGTTAGCAATATATTCTTTGCTATGGATTAGCTTATGCACTAAAGCCTCTGTTTCTTCTTGATCTGGAACCCAGTAACTTGCTCCTCCAATATATTCAGGACTACCTGGAACCATGGCAGTTTCCAGATTGTTTAAATCAATATCTTTGGCCAGAAATAAAAATGATGATATATCAATTAATGGAATATTGGTATCGACTGCCCTATTAATTTCCTGGTAGATAGATGGCAATCTGGCTATTGTTGAAGGGCTTAAAGCCTGGCTAATTACAGCATTGACAAATTTCTGCTGCCTTTCAACCCTGCCAATATCTCCTCGAGAAGATTCTCTATATCTAACATAATCAAGAGCATTCTCACCATCCAGGGTCTGCTGACCTGCAGGAATACTTATATTAAGGTCACCGGCTCTATCAACATAATCTAAGTCTCTCTCAACATTAATATCAACACCACCAATAGCATCTATGATTTTAATAAAACCATCGAAATCTAAATCAGCATAATAATCAATATTTATATCTAAAAAATCTTCTATTGTTTCAATGGTTAAATCTATTCCACCAAAGGCATAAGCTGAATTTATTCGGTTAATGCCTCTACCAGGTATACTTACCCGTGTATCCCTCGGGATAAATACAAGGCCAGCCTGCCGGGTCTCAATATCAATACTTGCAAGAATGATTGTATCAGTTCTGCTAACCCCATAGTGGTCATCATCATGGCCTGTTATTAATACATTTATTTTAGAATCAGGAAATGGGTTATTTTCCTGAGCAGAAAAGTTAGTAGTCAGATATTGGCTGGCAATCCCGCCAAAAAATATTATAATAATAATCGCTATAACAAATAATTTCCCTTTGAGAGGAATTTTTTTATTCATTATTATTTCTACCTCCCAAAATACTATTTCTTAATAAAATCAAATTTGGATGAATTTCAATATTTCTATTCATCAAATATTCCAGATTATGATTAGTAAGCTTTAAAATGGCCTGTTCAATATCATCTAAAGCAAGCTTATAGATTTCTCCTCTTCCAGGATAATCTCGCCCAGGTTCGATTTTATCTGCCAAAAAAATAATTTTGCCAATTAAACCCAGGTCCGGATGACCGATAGTATGATATCTAATTGCTTCTAAAATCTGGTTATCGGTGATATCAAATTTTTTTTCTGTTAAATAAGCAGAGGCAGGTCCATGCAATAATGAAGCTTCTTTATATTCAAAAGACTTTAAAGGCCAATTAGAGTTTTTTACTAATCTCTGCAATTTAGATTCCGGGTATCCCTTACAGAGGTCGTGACAGAGAGCTGCAATTTTTACTTTCTCTAAATAGTCTTTATTACCAGCTATATTTGAAGCCGTTTCAATGACTCTTAAGGTATGTTGATATCTATCATCAGACATATTATTTTTTAAATAATTATCAATCTGTGCAAATTTAGTCTGATCAACTGTTTCTGATTTTAAATATAATCTCTTTCGAACAATATATTCCTCGACCTCAAAAGGTGTCATATATTTAATCCTTTTGTTTGATTTTATTCGTTCTCTAATCTGACTTGATGAAAAATCTATTCTGCCAACAGCTAATTTATTAATATTATCTATATATTTTTTGTATTTATCTTTAGTTAAAATTTTATCTATATTATAATTTTTCCTTGGAAGAACAAGTAACCTGCTATTTGCTAAAATATATTCTGGATCCTTCCAGCTAAATATTTCATCCAGTGAATCAGCACCAATAATAAAAGATACATTAAAACCTTCACTTTTAAAATACCTTAAAGTCTTTGCTGTATATGACAGACCTGTCTGTTTAATCTCAAAATCAGACACATTAAAATATGGATTATCTTTGACTGCAAGCCTGACCATATTTAATCTATCTCTAGCATCAGTTATTTTTTTATTTTTTTTATGGGGAGGATCACCGGCTGGTAAAAAGATAACCTGCTCAGCACTCTGCTCCCTCCTGGCAGCCTCTGCTAAAAAAAGATGGCCCAGGTGAGGAGGATCAAATGTTCCACCATAAATTACACAATTCTTATTTTTTTCAATCAAACCTTATCACCAGCCTAAATTCATGATATCATTATATTAAATGATATGTTTATATGCAAGTAAAGAATATATAAAGGAGGCCATAGTATGAATTACTCTTATAATCAACTAGAACCAGAAATTGACGAATCTGCCTATATTGCTCCAGGAGTCAGATTAATCGGTAACATAAAAATTGGAGCAGATTGTAATATCTGGCCAAATGTTGTAGGTCGTGGAGATATGGATAAAATCATTATTGGAAGTGGTACTAATATCCAGGATAATTCTACTCTCCATGTTGATTTTGACCAGCCTTTAATAGTTGGTGAAAATGTAACAGTTGGCCATTCCGCTATCCTGCATGGTTGCGAAATTGAAGACGAATGCCTGATTGGTATGGGAGCAACTATTTTAAATGATGCAAAGATTGGCTCTGGCAGCATCATTGGTGCAAATGCCTTAATCCCTGAAGGCAAAGAAATCCCGCCAAATAGTCTTGTTGTTGGGCTCCCAGGAAAAATTATTAGAGAGACTACTGAAGAAGAAAGGAAAAAAATAAAAGAATCTGCTAAAACCTATATTAATTTAGGTAGAGAGCATAAAAAGTCTCAAAAAAATAGTTAACTTCTTTTACTTTTCATGATTTCTTCATAAGCAGCCTGTATCTCAGTGAATTTTTCTTTGGCCATTTGCACAAATTCATCTGGTAAGTCTTTAGCTATTATCTTATCTGGATGATATTTTTTAGCTAACTCCCGATACTTCTTTTTGACCTGGCTTTTATCAGCACCAGGTTCAAGGTCTAAAGTTTTATAAGCTTCTTTTAGCCGGTTCCTGCTGGACATCCTTCTGGAGCCGGTTCTATTATTTCTATAACTTCTACTGTCCTGATAATTTTTTTCATGACTGAGTCTGAATATAAATTGTAACTCATCTAAAAATTCTTCCTGCTTTTTACTGGGGCCATCATTGGCATCACTTAAACGGAACAATAAATTCATAATAGAATTTAAAATATTTGGATTATATCTAACTAACTTTGCAATCTTTTCTGCATAATATTTTAAATCATAACCATTTCTTTTAGCCTGATCAAAAAATTTAATGGCCATCTTTCTATCCTGCTCACTTAAATTCAATTCATATCTAACAAAATGATCAACAATATCTATTTCTTCTCTTGTAACAACACCATCCCCCTGAGCAAATACTGCTAGCAATCCAAAAAGATTTTTGTAAAATTCCTGTTGTTGAAGATTACGGCTATTATATGAAAATCTTCTACTTGAACCACCTGAATTGCCTTCAAATAAATAACCTATTAAGGCACCAAGTATTGCTCCTGGAATATTAAAAAATAAAAAACCTATTATTGCCCCTGTCAGGGTAAGACTACAACCCAAAAGAAAAACCTCCTTGTAAACTATAAAGCTAAAATACCATCATCTTATATTATAACATAACAAACAGAAAAAGTTTAATCTAATTACAATATATTTGCATACTAGATAATTTATTGATATTATTATTATGTGGAGTTTTTTACCCATTTAGCCTGGAAGGAGAAATTAAATGAATAAATTATTGAATTTTATACTTTCTGTTTTAGGTCTATTATTAATAATTGTCGCAATATTTGTAATTGGCTTGACTGTCTTTACCAATATAATTCCAGAACACTCTTTAATTTATGTTTTAGATATTCCTGAAATAGCTGTTGTCACTGGAATTGTATTTTCATCTTTTTTATTTTTATTATTACCAGGTTTAATTCTTATTGCATTTACAAGAATAATTAATCTCCTGGAAGAGATTACTAACCTTTAATTATGCAAGGAGTGGATAAAAAATGGAAAAAAACTTAGATGAAAATAGGCAAGCTGCCTTAAAAAGAGCCAGTCAGCTTAAAGATACTATAGATGATTATTTACAGGTAAAATCTAAAATTAAAACCGGTATAAAAATGAAAAATGAGATAGAAAATAATAAAAAATTAATTATGTCTAAGTTGAAAGCTACTGAAGATAACTGGAATGACTGGAAATGGCAACTGGATAATAGAATTACCGATATTAATGATTTAAAAGAGCTGATCAATATCTCAGATGAAACTCTTGAGGAAATAAAACTTGCTGAAGACAAGTATCGCTGGGCAATTTCTCCTTATTTTTTAAGCCTGATCGAACCTGGTGATCCAGATTGTGTAATTAAAAAACAGGCCCTCCCCTCTTCATTAGAATTACAGAATAATGGTGGAAAATTAGACCCGATGAAAGAGGAATTAACAAATCCTGCTGGGACAATAACTAGAAGGTATCCTGATCGTCTTATTATCAAATTAACCAATATCTGCGGAATGTTTTGCAGGCACTGTCAAAGACGAAGGGAGATTGGCGAAACTGATCAGCATCACAATCAAAAAGAGATTAATAAAAGTATCGAATATATTAAAAATAATAAAGAAATTAGAGATGTTTTATTAACTGGTGGAGACCCTTTAACTTTAACTAATGAGCAACTTGAAAAAACACTTAAAAAACTAAGAGCTATTGATCATGTTGAAATCATAAGAATCGGCAGTAGAATGCCTGTATCAGTTCCTCAGAGAATTACTGATGAACTCTGTGATATGCTAGAAAAATATCACCCATTATATATTAATATCCAGGTTAATCATCCTAAAGAACTGACTGCTGAAGTTTACCAGGCAACCAAAAGAATTAGTAAAGCCGGGATACCGATTGGCAATCAGGCTGTATTATTAAAGGGGATTAATGACAACCCCCATGTTATGAAAAAGCTTAACCAGGAACTATTAAAGGCAAGAGTTAAACCCTATTATATTTTTCATGCTAAAAATGTTAAAGGCACTAAACATTTTCAGACTTCTGTAAGTACAGGTATTGAAATAATGGAAAAGCTTAGAGGTTATACCTCTGGTATGGCTATACCGACATATATCATTAATGCACCTGAAGGCCTTGGTAAAACCCCAATTAACCCTATTTATAATATATCTCAGGGCAAAGGTTATATTAAGATAAGAACCTGGGAAGGTAAAGTTATAAATTATCCAGATATATTATAAGTGATCATACTTTAAAATACTTTGAAAATATTTTTTGGCATATTGATTTTTCTATTGACATTGTTAATTTTTATGCTATTATTTAATCAATATCTATCAAGAAATTACTAGGAGGATGATTAAAAATGCCAAAATCAGTTCAGTTCTCTGTGTTCACAAAAAGTTTTGTTATTGTTTTCTCTTTCCTCTTTTTGGTGATGATCACTTCTGGTTTAACAGTTTCTGCTCAGAACCTGGATTGGCAGCTCAATCTAGAAGATTTCGATGCCCAGTCAATAGTTGTAGATGCTGAGGGCAATATTTATATCGGTACTACAGATAATTCTGTTAAAAAATTGGACTCTGATGGCAATCCGATCTGGGTATTTGATGGCCATAGAGGTGTAGTAAATTCAATTACCCTTGACAATAACGGAAATATTTATAGTGGCAGTTCTGACAATACTTTGCGAAAAATTAATTCTGACGGCCAGGAAGTCTGGCAGTATGATCGCCACTGGTCTAATGTAACATCTGTTGCTGTTGATAATTCTGGCTACATCTATACCAGCAGCAGGGATGGTCTTGTCAGGAAGTTTAACCCTGAGGGTACCAGGCTGTGGACATTTGATGGCCATACCGGACCTGTCCATGCTGTTGCTGTAGACTCAGAGGGAAATGTATTTAGTGGCAGCACAGATAATACTTTGAGAAAGATAGATGCAGACGGCAACCAGGTCTGGTATTATGATCGTCACTGGGATGCTGTTACAGCTATTGCAGTTGATGCTGAGGATAATATTATTTCTGGAAGCAGGGATAGTGAGGTTAGAAAATTCAATCAGGATGGCAGAAGATTATGGACATTTAAAGGCCATACTGGGACAGTCCAGTCTCTAGCCACAGACTCCCAGAATAATATCTATACTGCTAATACTGATACAAAGATATTCAAACTGGATCCAGAAGGGTCAGAAATATGGAGATTTGAAGATTTAAGAGACGGAATTTTCTCGATTAGTCTAGATAATCAAAATAATATCTTTATTGCTGACAATAATATGAGAATTAAAATGTTATCTCAATAAAATAACTAAAATTAAGGGCCGATTAAAATCGGCCCTTTAACTCTGTAATACTATTTATATAATTTATTTGCTCAATATAAAATCTGAAACCAGACTTCTAAATTGTTATAATGATAAGAATCAACTGAAAATATAGAGATTAATCTCTCCCTTTTCTCTTAAAAGATCAATTGCAGGCTCTACTCTGTCCAATAAATCTATGCAGTTCTCCTGTGGCCGTAAAGCTGTAACACCAAACTTGAAATTAAAATTACCTATACCATCAAACTTCTGATTATCAATTTCCCTGCTAATTCTTTTCCCTAAATTAATAGCTGAATTTAATCTGGTATTGGGGTTAATGATTATTAGAATATCTCGACTCCATCTGGCTAAAATATCTACCTTTCGAATTTTTCTGGAGATTATCTCAGAGAGTCTTAAAAACATTGTATCCCAGTATCTGTAATTAGATTTTTCTTTTAAACTTTTTAATAAGTCAAAATGCAGGATAATTAATGAAACATTACCATTATATCTAAGTTGCCGATTAATTTCAGTTTTCAGTTCCTGTTTCAATTTACTCTTATCGCAAATTAAATTGACTTCTTTTTTAAAATCTAATTCCTGAATAAAATCCCTTGAGAGTTCTCTATAATCCGGGTTGATCTGGTAATTATAAATTAAATTCTGGCATTCCGGGTCTTTTTTAAGTGATTTCTGAATTTCCTGATAGATTTCAGTGATATCTTGATAATCCAAAATATTCCCCTCCTTTTTCAAATTTTATTATAAGACCGAATTATATATAATAATTTTTCTGGAAGGGAACTTATATATTATACTATTATTATATCAAAGCTTATCTACAAAATGAAGATTATAATAAATTTATAGACCTTTTACCTGTTTTAAAGTTAAAATTTATTAAATAATGCAGGTAAATAGCTCATACATCAAGAAGTATATCGATAAGACTATTGGAGGTGGTGATATCCTTGGAGATAAAATATTTAGTTGATGCAAAGGAACATTTACCTGAAATTAGTGTCTGGCTGTATAATCAATGGGGAGTCTATTATGAAGATTCCAGTCCTTTTCAATGGTACCAGGATTTAAAAAGTCGCTTAAATAAAAAAGAAGTTCCAACCTGTTTTGTTGCTCTAATTGATGATAAACCTGTTGGAACTGCATCATTAATCGAAGATGATATGAAAACCAGACCAGAATTAAGGCCCTGGCTGGCAGATGTTTATGTATTACCTGAAGAAAGGGAGCAGGGAATAGCAACACATTTAGTATCTCGAGTAAACCAGGAAGTTAAAGATATTGGTCTGGACAAATATTACCTCTTTACCAGACATGCAACTGGATTATATTTAAAACTGGGCTGGGAGATAATCGAGAATACTACCTATAGAAACAAAAAAGTTGATATTATGGTTTATCATTTTAATTAAGCTAAATTAAGGTAAACGGATATCTTTTTAAATATAAGGCTAATTAATAAGGCTAATAAAGCTCCTATAATTATATCTATAGGATAATGAACTCCAACCATAACCCTTGATAAACCGGTGATTGCTGCTAAAAAAAGTGTGTATTTTCCTAAATCTTTATTTACATAAAATAATATTGATATAGCTATTACAAAAGCACTGATGGCATGTCTACTGGGCAGTGAGCCAATGGCTGAATGGTAAATTAACTTTTCTATATTCAAAGTAATAAATGGCCTTGGTCTATAATATAGTATTCTAATTATTTGCACTGCGATTAATGATGTAATAGGTGCTAATAAAAATGGAACAATTTTTTTGCTTTTATTATATATAAGTACCCCGATACCAGTTATGTAAATTAAAGCAAAGATTATTGAAGACCAATCTGTAATTATAACCATCAACTCTCCAATTAATTGGTATTCTAATGATATATTAAATAACCATTGAAATAAAATTCTGTCTAACTCAAATAACATATTGTATTAACTCCTTTTTTGGACTAAAAATTAATTGTAAACTATATTAATTATTTTATCAAGATTATATTTTGAAATTATTGTATGTATTTTTTTAGACCTCTGATGAAATTCATCAGAGGTCTAATATTATTCAATAGTTAGACAATATTAGTCTGTAAATATTACTGCAGCTCATCCAGGGTTAGTTTTCCATCCGGGATATCATAATCTAGTTCTATCTCATCTATCTCATAGATAGTCTCAGTATCTTCAAGCAGTTTATCTTCCATTACCATTTTAGTTGGAAGCCAGCGATCATCATCAATTTCAGTAACTTCTTTTATAATCATCTCTTTAAGCAGGCGTTCATCTCTGGAATACATCTCTTCATGAAGGATTACAAATCTTTCAACATCAACCCAGAGTTTCCGCTGATAATAAGCTGGCTCTTCATCTTCTTTAGCAGTTGCAGATATTAAATATGCCTCTCTTTCATTTATCGTTTCTCTATCAACTTTTTCAAACTCATATAATTTAGTTAACTGTTCTGATTCCAGTAAATCCTGATAGGAAAAATCACTCCCCATCATTCCCTCTTCGAGCATATGGCCTGAGATCCTGACTAAGTCTTCAGCATCAGGGAAATACATCCAGAGCTCATCATCCTGCATGAGATACCTGGTTCCACGGTCTCTAGGATTATGAAATTCAGTTAATGCATCAGTTATTTCTCCATCACTTCTTATATATGATTCCATCTCTTTTACACTTTCTCGATCACCATCTATAATCGTCATTTCTGAAACGACTCTAGCTGAGGCTAAAAATTGATTATCATCAACTAATTCCATAATTTCTTCTCCTGTCAGTTCATCAGCCAAAATATCTTGGTTAAATAATCCAGAGACTAAAATCAATATTACTGTTAATACAATTATTAATAGTTTTTTGTTCATTGATTATGCCCCCTTCTATTTATATTATAGCATTTCATAAGTATTTTAAAAGAGAGCATTATAATTGTTTTTTAATATTAATATGTTATAATGTTAGGGATGAAGGAATAAATATAATTTCAGAATCAGGTGAGTAATTTTTATGAATTTTTATTTTAAAGAAAAAATAAAGTCTAATTTATTGAGGGGTCTTCCAGAATCGAAAGCCGATTTAAAGGCAGATTTTATATCAGGTTTATCGGTAACTGCATTGGTCTTACCCCAGACAATGGCATATTCTTTAATTGCCGGTCTCCCACCTGTCTATGGTTTATATTCTGCCATTATTGGGATGATTACTGCATCAATTCTTACATCCTCGAAATATTTGATTGTTGGGCCTGCTAATATAACTTCCCTGGCTATTGCCAGTGTCCTCTCAGGTATACCAGAGGAAAATTATCTCCAGGCAGTATTATTATTTACTTTTATGGTTGGCATCATGCAGATGCTAACAGGTCTTTTAAAATTAGGTGAGTTGGTTAAATATATTTCTAGATCAGTAATTAATGGACTGTTAACAGGAGTCGGCCTCCTGATTATAAGCGGACAATTAGGTTATTTTTTCGGTTTTAAGCACCCATCTGGTTCAAATATATTTATGGAATTCTATTATTTTATAATTAATATAAATGAGATTAATATCCATGCCATTATAATTTCCAGCCTCAGTTTAATTCTTATAATTTTTATCAAAAGATATAAAGCCGATATAGCTTATCTCATACCTATGACTATTTCAGTTATTCTTGTTTATTTTCTAGGCTGGGAGAGTAATTTAGAGGTGGCTGGAGCATTTCCACCTGGAGTACCAACTTTTAACCTATTTGAATTTGAAAGCAGTTTTATGCTTAATTACTGGTCAGCAGCTTTATCTACGGCGCTGTTAGGTTTGATGTATACCTTAAGTACGATTAAGGCATTAAAGTTAAAAACAGGCCAGGATATAGATTTTAATCAAGCATTTTTAAATCAGGGTTTTGTTAATATAGCCTGCTCTTTTTATGGAGGTTTTATGACCTCTGGCTCAATGACAAAAAGTTTTGCCAATCTCCAGGCCGGGGCCAGGAGTAAATTATCTCAACTTATTTCGGCTATAAGTATATTACCAGTCTTGATATTTTTCCGATCCCTTGGAACCTATATCCCAATACCGGCTCTAGGAAGTATTGTAATAGTAGTTGCAGCTGGAATGATTGATTTTGATGAAATAAAAAATAGCTTTCAGAATAAATTTGATGGCATTATCTTTACAATTACTTTTATTACAACAATTTTTGCGCCAAGAATCGACTATGCAATTTATTTTGGAATTGGAATTTCATTAATTTTAGTTTTAAAGAATTCAAGCGGTTTAAATTATTCATATTTAACTTATCAAAGTCAAAGTGATGAATTTATAAGCAATAATACCTGTTCAACTTTAAATAAAGAATATATATTAATTAATCTTTCAGGTAATATTACTTTTAATTCTATTAATCGCTTAAAAAAAGAATTCAATAACCATGAAAGTTTAAAACAAAAATTTATTATTAGAATGCAGGATGTAGAAAATATTGACCTATCTTTTATCAAAGAGTTAGAGTATTTTATAAATAAAGTTCAAAGAAATAACGGAAAGGTAATATTTGCAGGCTTAAATGAAAATATTGCAAATACCTTAAAAGATTATGGTCTGGACAGTCTAATAGGTAAAGAGAATATTTATTTATCTAAAGATAAATTGTTTGCCTCAACTAAAATGGCTATTAAGCAGGCTACAAGAATTTCTTTATCAAAATCTAATAGTTAAATTCTCTATTTAATTACTTGAAAGGCTGGTTATAATATCTAATGTGCTTTCTAACTCATCTATTTCAGCCTGCATTGAGGAGATGGAGTTGAGTCTGTAATTCTTTTTTCTTTGCAGTTTATTGAGCCGGTCAGTTATTTTTGATTTAAATAGTTCCAGTTCATCTTCAGTAAACTTTTCTGCTTTAATATCCAGTTCTCCTTTTAATTCATCTAAATCAAGCTCGGAGACTGCATTTTGCTTAATCTCATCGAGCTGCCCCTCTGCTAATTTTATATCCAGATGATTTTCTAAACCTCTAAAGAAATCAAGGGAGCTATACATATGGAAGAGAGTTTTTCTTTCTTCCATCTCCTTTTTCATAAAATAGGTTGGTCCAAAATTAAGGCCACCTGCCTGCTGCCACCAATCTCCATTTGTTTCATCTGTTATAAATATAATTGGCTTCTCAGTTGTTTCTGCTTTTTTAAGAATCTGTTTCCAGATAATGAGATCGCCATATTTTCTATTATCATCAAAATTATAATCTAATTTGCTGTTTTTATTTTTATCCTTATAACCAGGGGAAATTCCCTTTTCATATCTGATCTCCCCCTCCTGGTAAATTTCTTCTAATTCTTTCTCTGTAAGTTTCTTTCCGATTCTACCTTGAAATATTTCTGAATAGCTGGAGCGTATATCATCATCTCTGAATCTATCTGGAAGCCTTTCTACCTGGGCCTTAATGTTATCACTGAATTCTGATTTCATCTTTAGGATCATGTCTTCTATCTCATCCCAATTTAGAACTGGGTTATACTGATCTCTATTATCAACTAGCTTCGATTGAATATAATTGGTGAAACCTTTGATTAGATCGCTTTTTAGATTTTCTGTTTGTTTATAAACTGACATAATTACATTTAATCTATTCTGATGATATTCATAGAGGACATTATAGGGAAGCCAGATCCTCTCCTTTAATTTTTCAAAAATATTGAGTATCTCCTGGCTGGTTTCCTGGCTTAAATTGTATAAACTCAATAATATATTGGTATCAAAGATAAATATACCTTCCTGCCAGATTTTATTAAGCTCTGATTCAGTCGGATAATAAAACTCAGAAAATTCTTCCTTCATCATAATTCTCCTTTCAGTAAAGCTTAAAATTTTGATAGCTGTTCTAAAATTTAATAAATTCTATAATGATTAATAGTTACTTAAAATCTTTAAAGAGCAGGCTTTTCTGGATTCCCTGATTGTTCTGATATTTCCCACTTGAGTATTTATCATAATCGCCCTCGATCGTATGATAATAAATCTGGCAGATCTCTATATCTGGATAGATTTTAACTGGCTGAATGCAAAAGATCTCCAGAGTCCAGAAACCACTAAAGCCGATATCACCAAAGCCTGCTGTAATATGAACAAATAGACCGAGGCGGCCAATGGAAGACCTGCCTTCCAGCATCGGCACATATTTATCTGTACTTGTATATTCTACTGTTCTGCCTAAATAAAGTTTTCCAGGCTCCAGAATTAAACCATCCTGAGGAATGGTTATTGTTTCTGTTGAGTTTTCTTCTTTTAAATCTAAAACCTCGTCTTTATAGACAAGCAGTTGATTATGGAGTTTTAAATTGTAACTATTTGGATTGACCTGGTCTTCTGAAAAGGGATCGATAATTATCTCATCATCTATTTTCCGTTTAATCTCTCTACCTGAAAGTATCATGATTATTCACCAATAATCTTTACAAGGACCCTTTTTTCTCGCTGTCCATCAAACTCACCATAGAAAATCTGCTCCCAGGGGCCAAAATCAAGCTTGCCATCGGTTACAGCAACAACTACCTCCCTGCCCATGATTTGGCGCTTTAAATGGGCGTCTGCGTTATCCTCAAAGCCGTTATGGGCATACTGTGAGACTGGTTCATGGGGTGCAAGTTCTTCCAGCCATTCGATATAGTCCTGATGAAGACCACTTTCATCATCATTAATAAAGACACTTGCTGTTATATGCATAGCATTGACAAGACATAAGCCATCCTTAATTCCGCTTTCTTTCAAGATTGATCTCACCTGACCGGTAATATTGATCAGTTCCATTCTGTTATCGGTGTTGAAGTATAGATATTTTCTGATTGATTTCAACTTCTATCACTCCCTGATTATATATTTAAAAGCTTAATTATATTATTAAAGATCAGAATGGTTTTATCCTTTATTTGATATCAGATTCATTTATAAAATATTGATTTTGATTGGATGAATGTAGTGTTGATGTAGGGTTGGTGTAGGAGGGATATAATATCAAAAAAGACCCAACCCTATTTAGGATTGCGCCTGGAAAATAAATATTATTTAAAGTGGTACCCCCAGTAGGAATCGAACCTACGCTCCTGGCTCCGGAGGCCAGTGCTCTATCCACTGAGCTACGGGGGCTTATTAATGTAATTCCTTAATAATATTAACAGATAACCTCCTTTATGTCAAGATGATACGGGAGCTTAAATAACCTCTTCCCACTGAGAATACAGCTGATTGAGTTCATTATCTAACTCTTTCTTTTTCTGCTCGAGATTATTTAATTTTTCAATATTACTATTATAACTGGCTGAAATCATTTCTGATTCAATTTCTTCTTTTTTATTTTCAAGTTCTTCAATTTTACTTTCGAGCTGGTTAATCTTTCTCTCTCTTTTTCTTTTAGCCCTCTGTCTTGCTTTTTGTTCATAATAAAATTTTTCATCTTTTCCAATCTTTTCACTTTCAATCTCTTCAGTATTAATATCTTGATTACTATAGAGGTCATCTCTTTTTCTGAGATAATAATCATAATCACCAAGAAACTTAATCATTTCTTTGTTTTTAATTTCATAAATTTTATCAACAACTTTATTTAAAAAATAACGATCATGGGAAACTACAAGAACTGTTCCCTGATAGTCCTTTAATGATGCTTCAAGTATCTCCCGTGAATCAAGATCAAGATGGTTGGTTGGTTCATCTAATATTAAAAAATTGGCTTTACCGTGCATTAATTGTAGAAGACGCAATCTAGAAATTTCCCCACCACTTAATGCTCCAACTTTTTTATATACATCTTCACCTTTAAACAAAAATTTAGCTAACAAATCTCTGGCTTCACCGGTTTTAAGACCGGTCTTCATTTGCAATGCATGTAACATTGTATCATCAGGGTTAAATACTGGCTTCTGCTGGGCATAATAACCTATTTCTACTCCATGTCCAATTTTTACTCTTCCAGAATCAGGCTCTAAATCTGATAAAATCATCTTTAAAAGAGTAGTCTTACCAGACCCATTGGGCCCAATTAAAGCAGTTTTTTCTCCCCTAAAAAGTTCTAAATCCACTCCATCTAAAAGCTTTTCTCCTGGAAAACTAAACTCCAGGTTTTCAATTTTTAAAACTTCATCTCCACTTCTAGTTGATGGCTGTAAATTTAGTGATATATTATCTTTTTTACGGGGTTTAGGAATTCGTTCCATCTTTTCAAGTTTCTTTTCTAAACTTTTTGCCTGTCGATGAAATTTTTCATTGTCCCCGGCTCCAGCATTACCGAAAACTCTATATTGCTCAATCTGTTCTTTAATTTTCTTAATCTTTTTTTGCTGTTCCTGATACTTTTTAAGACGGATTTCATATCTGCGTTCCTTTTCCTCTAAATAAAATGAATAATTTCCTGGATAATCCTCATTCTCTCCAAATTCAATTTCAACAATCCTGCTTATAGTTCTATCTAAAAAATATCTATCATGGGAAATTATAATAACTGAGCCTGGATAATTATTTAAATATTCTTCAAGCCATTCAACTGATTCAATATCAAGATGGTTTGTAGGCTCATCAAGTAATAATAAATCTGGTTCTTCTAGTAATAATTTAACGAGGCCAACTCTTGTCTTTTCACCACCACTTAACATTTCTATTGTTTTATCTAATTCTTCATGTTTGAAACCAAGACCAATCGCTACCTGCTTTATTTTACTCTCATAACTATAACCAGCTGATTGTTCAAATTTTTCCTGAATCTTACTATACTCTTTTAATAAATTGTTTGTTTCTGTTTTTGAGTCTGAAGAGGAGATTTTTTCTTCTAGATTGCTGAGTCTTTTCTGTAATCTAATTTCTTCAGCAAATACAGTTAGACATTCTTTAAAAATTGTATTATTTTGATTTAAATCTGGTTGCTGACTTAGTAATCCAATTTCGATATCATTATTAATATTTATTTCACCTGAATCTGGTTCTTCCAGGCCAGCTAATATTTTAAAGATAGTGGTCTTACCAGTTCCATTTCTTCCAATTAAGCCGATTCTCTCTTCTTTTTGAAGGGATAGACTAAAATCTGTTATTACCTCCTCGATTCCAAATGATTTTTCTATAGATTTTAATTCAAAAATCAACATTTCATTCACCTCAGAAATTTTAAATATATTAATTATTTGCTTGCATTTATTTATTAAAAGATATATAATTATAAAAGATTTTAATCAGCATCATTGAGGAGGATAATTTTGACTCAACTTGATAATAATCAACACTTAATCCTAAATGGAAACATAACAAAAGCAATCATGATTCTTGCTGGGCCTATAATGATGAACAATGTTGTCCAGTCTACTTATGATATTACAGATACTTACTTTGTCAGTCAACTTGGCTCAATACCAATGGCAGCTATGACTTTAGTCTGGCCAGTGGTTTTCTTCTTTTTAGCCATTGGAATGGGTATGAATATAGCTGGAACTTCTTTAATAGCTCAGTATATTGGCAATGGCCGAAAAGATGAAGCTAAAAGGACAGCTGGAGAACTGATTTCTATCTCAATTATTCTTTCATTAGGTTTAGGTATCCCTGCTGCTTTAGCCAGTCATAGAATTGTCAGTCTAATGGGAGCAGAGGGCGAAGTCCTGACAAATGGAGTAGCCTTTTTAAGGATTATGCTATTTGGAATGCCAAGCCTCTTTTTATTTTTAGCCTATGCTGCCATATTACAGGGCCAGGGCGATACGATGACACCAATGAAATTAAAATTAACATCTTTAATCTTAAATATTATTTTAGACCCGTTACTAATCTTTGGTTTAAATTTTGGAATAGCAGGGGCTGCTATTGCCACAGTATTTTCTCGAGGAATCTTTGCAGCCTACGGTCTTAAAACATTATTTAATGCTCAAGATGATAAACTAGTGCTTAGTTTTAAAGATTTAATACCAAGTGATCGGATTATAAGTCTCTTTAAAGTTGGTTTACCTAATTGTATTGGACAATCAATGGCTGCTTTCGGTTTTATGTTTTTAAATATGTTTATTATTGCCTATGGCAATGAAACTATAGCTGCTTTTGGAATCGGTAATAGAATCTCATCTTTTGTTTTAATGCCAGCTATGGGTATTGGAACAGCCCTGGCAACAATAGTTGGTCAAAACCTGGGTGCTGATCAAATAGAAAGAGCAAGATCTGCTATAAAAAGAAGCGCTTTCTTATCAACAGTAATAATGGGCGGTGCTGGCTTATTATTTTATAATTTTATTCCTAATTTAACAGGCTTTTTTACTGAAGATATAACTGTATTTAATCAAACAGTGGATTATCTCCAATTAATAATTCTAACACTTCCTTTAATGGGCTTCTTTCAGGTATTTATCGGTACATATCAGGGTTCAGGCCATACTATTTATTCAATGATAATGATGGTAGGCCGGTTATGGGCTTTAAGAATACCTTTGATTTTATTCTTCAGAGAATTTACAAACTTTGGGCCTACCGGTGTCTGGTATTCTATGATATTAAGCAATTTTATTATCACTTTAGTTGGGCTGGGAATTTACCATTCTAGAGTCTGGGAATCAAAGGTCATTTCCAGCGAAGCCAGAGATCTTAAAAGTAAAAATGTTTATCAAAATTAAATTTAAATAACTACTGGCTCAGCAATTTTTTCTTTGCCTCTAAAGAAAACTGAAACAGTGCCTGGGCCAGCATGAGAACCAATTGCTGCTCCAATTTCTCCAATTAAAAATTCTTCTGTACCAAATTTATTTTCTATTTTTGACTTAATTTTCTCAGCAAGCTCCGGGCTGGCTGAATGATTTATCCCAATCATTTCTTTGTCAGGTCTTTCTCCGGCTTCCTTCATTTCATCTATTAAAAATTGCATCATCTTCTTTTTTCCCCTTACTTTTGAATATGGTAATATCTCACCGTCTTCAAAGTGGAGTATTGGTTTAATATTAAGGACGTTAGCTATCATAGCCTTTCCTCCTGAAATACGCCCTCCTCGCTTTAACATTTCGATAGAACCAACTGCAAAGATATGTTCCATATAAGCAGCACTATCAACAGCTATCTCTATTAACTCAGCGAGTGTTTTACCCTCTTTAATAGCTTTTGCAACTCTTAATACTGTCATTCCAAACCCTATCGATGCACTGCGGGTATCTACCACTTTAATATCATCACTTCCAATATTCTTTTTAGCTAAAGCGGCAGATTGAAAAATACCACTTAATTCTCCTGAAAAACAGAGAGCCAAAACCTGATTGTCTTTTTTTAATTCTTCTCTAAATACCTGCTCATATTTACCTGGTGAAATCTGAGAAGTAGATGGCATAGCACCATCTTCTAATTTTTGATAAAATTCATCTGTACTTAAAGTTTCTCTATCAAGAAAACTTTCATCACCTATATGAACTGGAGTCGGTAGCATCCTTATGTCATATTTTTTAATTATATGATCCGGGAGATCTGAACAACTATCTGTGACTATTTTAATTTTATTCATTATAAGCCTCCTTTTATCTATGCTACCTTAATTATTCAAGCTAACTCCAAAAATTCCTCCTTATTGAGGTATATTATATCCAGATATTTCGGGATTTTCTCTATAAAGTAAAGCTACATGACCAATTACCTGAACTACACTGGAATCTGTTTCATCTGCTAATTTATGGGCTGATTCCCTGGCTGATAATTGATTATTATCAAGAACTCTTATTTTAATTAATTCATGATCTGTCAAAAGTTCTTCAGTCTTTTCAATAGTTGACTCTGAAAGACCATCTTTTCCAATCTGTAAAAGTGGGTCCATGCCATGGCCTTCTGCTCTCAAATAACTTCTATCTTTGCCTGTTAATTCCATTAATAACACCTCCTATTTTATAGTATATAATCAAACTCAAGTCCCCCAACTCTAACTGTGGCTCCAGAAGGAATGTTTTTATCAGCTAAAATTTCATACAAACCTTCTTTTCTTAATATATGAAGCATTCTTCTAACGGCTGCATCATTACTCATATCAGTTCTACTTACAAGTCTTTCAACTAATTTACCCTTAACTTCATAATATTTATCCCTGATCTTATTTACAATTAATTCAGGTTCTTCATCTTCAAAGTCAGGAGTAATAACAACCATATCATCTTCTTTTGAATCAATGGTTTCTTCAGGCAGTTCATATTCATTAATTAATCTACCTAATTCTTTTTTCAAAACTTTTATTCCCTCTCCAGTAATTGCTGAAACAGGATAAACTTCATAGCCTCCGTCCTGAAAATACTTCATTAATTCAGCAACTTCCTGTCGATCGTTAAAGAGATCGACTTTATTTAAAACCACAATTTGGGGAAGTCTTGATAACTTTTTGCTAAAACTTCTTAATTCATTACTTATTTTTTTAAAATCATCTTTTGGATCTCGTCCTTCAAGTCCTGAAGCATCTAGAACATGGGCTAGGATTTTTGTTCTTTCTAAATGACGTAAAAATTCATCCCCAAGACCTTCACCTTGATGTGCTCCTTCAATTAAGCCAGGAACATCTGCTACTACATAGGAAGAATACTGATCATATTCTACAACTCCAAGGTTTGGAGTGATCGTTGTAAAGTGATAGCCTGCAATCTTTGGTCTGGCAGCTGATATCTTTGATATAATTGTAGACTTGCCAACATTAGGAAAACCAACAAGGCCAACATCAGCTATAAGCTTAAGTTCCAGTCTAATATTTTTTTCTTCTCCAGGTTGACCCTCTTCAGCAAATTTAGGGGCCTGTCTTGTTGAACTTTTAAATCTAGCATTTCCACGGCCACCCTGACCTCCTCTGGCAATAACAAATTCTGATTCTGGTTCAGTTAAATCTATAAGTTCTTTTCCGGTAGAATCATAAACTATAGTTCCAGGAGGAACATTTAAAATTAAATCTTTACCTTCTTTTCCAGTTTTGCCTTTTTCCTGGCCTCTTTTACCATCTTTAGCTTTATATATATTGTTATATCTTAAATGGCTTAAAGTATTCAAGCCTTTATCGACTTTTAATATAACATCGCCGCCATCGCCTCCGTCACCGCCATTAGGGCCTCCTTGAGGTTCATATTTTTCACGGCGAAAACTAACTGCTCCATTTCCTCCTCGACCAGCTTTTACTTTAATTTCTATATTATCTATAAACATATAATCACTCCTGTTAGCTCGATATAAAAATCCCCCAGCACCATGTACTGAGGGAGATAAAAAGTCTATTCAAAACAGTACTTACTGAGCCATTGCTTCATACTGTTCTGGAGTGTAAACGCTTATTGTACGCTTCTTCTTACTTTTTCTTTCAAAATTAACGTAACCGTCTACTTTGGCAAAGAGGGTATCATCATTGCCTCGTCCAACATTAAATCCAGGGTGGAATTTAGTACCACGCTGTCGGACCAGGATGCTGCCGGCAGTAACAAATTCTCCACCGAATTCTTTTACTCCAAGTCGTTTCGATATGCTATCGCGACCATTCTTAGAACTACCAACACCTTTTTTCGTTGCCATTTATCCTCACCCCCTGTATCTGAATATAAAATTTATTAAAATTGTTTTTATTATCCATTAATTGAATCTATTCTAATTCTGGTGAAAGGTTGTCTATGTCCAGTCTTTGTCCTTTGACGACTTTTTGGCTTATATTTAAAAACAGTAACCTTTTTATTTTTACCATGTTCTAAAACAGTTGCTTCAACCTTAGCATTTTCTAAATAAGGCTGACCAACATTTAAGCCTTCATCATTGGAAATAGCTAATACCTGATCGATATCAAGCTTCTCTCCTTCTGGAGTGGTTAGCTTTTCAACCTTTAAGATATCACCTTCATTAACACGATACTGTTTACCACCAGTTTTTATAATTGCATACATAAAAATCCACCTCCTTTTCCTCAGACTCGCCAGTTCAGGGAGAGATCTCTCTCATTTTAGTTAGCCCTTTCCTGCGCGGTTTTGGTCAGGCAGGCACTAATTTTAGTCCCTACAGAATAAAATATTATCATATAAATCTGTTAAAGTCAAGAATTAGATAATAGTTCTGCTTTAGCATAAGTTCTATGAACTGAATCAATTTTGACCCTGCATTCCTGGCCTACTCTATCACCAGCTTTTTCTACGATTATTATATATCCTTTATATCTGCTAATACCTGCGGAGCGATTTTCAGAATGCTGATCTTCTATCTTTAAACGATATTTTTGGCCCTCTTTTACTGGTAATGCCAGTTCTTTCAACTCTTCTTTGCTACCTTTTTTAATTACTTCAAAATCTTCACGATGTAATTTATTATTTCCTCTTATATAAATATCTTTATCAAGATCCTTTTCTAATTGGTTTAATTTTTCTCCACCATTACCAATTAAAACTGCAGCAACATCTGGATGGACTTCGCATAAAATTGCTTCAAAATTCTCCCTTGAAGCCAGTGAATTTAATTCTCTAATTACTTTAAAAGCCATTGTAGTTTCAGCAACAATCCTACCTGTTCCATCACAATATGGACATTCTTTTTGAACTAACTCACTTAATCTTTCTCTTACTTTCTTTCTTGTCATCTCAACTAACCCTAGCTTAGTTAAGCCTAATATTGATGTTCTAGTTCTATCTCTTGCCAGTTCCTGTTCCAGTACTTCAAGAACTTTGTTCCTATTAGACTCAATATCCATATCTATGAAATCTATAATTATTATTCCACCAATATCCCTTAACCGTAACTGTCTGGCAATCTCTTTTGCAGCTTCTAGGTTAGTTTTAAAAACAGTATCCTGTAAGTTCTTTTTACCGACAAATTTTCCAGTATTGACATCAACAGCTACAAGAGCTTCTGTTGAATCAAAAACAACATGACCACCTGATTTAAGCCAGACTTTACGACGCATTAATTTGTCTAGCTCCTGCTCGATACCATAGGTCTCAAAGATTGGTCTTTCTCTTTGATATAAAAATATTCTAGAATTAATATCTGGATCAAGTCTTTCAGCAAACTCAGAAAGATTTTTATAATCTTCTCTATCATCAATAACAACTCTGTCAATATCGGACCCTAAATGGTCTCTAACAATCTGATGAATTAAATTTATATCACTATGGAGAAGTTTCGGAGCTTTTGATCTTTTATAGCGGGATAAAATTCTCTGCCATAACGAATTCAAAAAGTTATAATCCATCTTTAAAATTTTCTTTTCTTTATTGGCAGCATTAGTTCTTATAATTACCCCTGTGTTACCGTTCTTTAAACCTTTAGTTATATTTTTTAATCTACCCCGTTCTCCATGATCTCTTATCCTTCTAGAAATATTAATCCTATTTTCATTTGGAAGAAAAACATAATATCTTCCTGGAAGACTTACTCTACATGTTAATTTCGGACCCTTTTCCCCAATAGGTTCCTTTGTCACCTGAACCATGATTTCCTGGCCAGGACTTAAAACATGATTTATCTTTAATTTTCTCTGGGAAAATCTTTTTCTTTGCTTTTCATTAAATAATGGGTAAGCATCGTTTATATGAAGAAAACCATTACGCTCACTGCCTATATCTACAAAAGCAGCCTGCATACCAGGAAGCACATCTTTAACTTTTCCTCGATAAATACTCCCTTCATTACGTTCATAGGTGTCTCTTTCAAAAAATAGATTATCTAAATTGTCATTTACTAAAATTGCTGCTCTCTTTTCTCGAATACCTGAATTAATTAAAATCTTCTTACTCACATCTTATCTCTCCTCCAATACCTGGTCTGTTAATGGGGAAATTATTTTATCCCCCTTCTCCACAAAAAGTCCTGACCTATAAAAATCAATTACAGAATGGTCAGGAACCTCTGGTTCTAATGTCTGTAAAGCTTTAACAATTTCTTCAGGACGGACATTGCCTGAACTGCCCGTGCTTACTATAAAAGATATTTTATTATCTTTTAAAACTTTTGCTTCAAATATTAGTGGCCTAATATCATATTCTCTATCAGGCTTATTTCTCCTTTTCCTGATTACTATTATTTTATTTTTTGCCATTAATTTTTCAATTAATACTTCTCTTTTTTCCTTTAATTTACCCCTGGCCCTAATATGATATTCAGCTCTATTTAAGAGGGCCTGCAAAGACTTTAATCCAGTCTGATCAGGAATATATCTGGCATCTAATATCTTTAAGCCTTCTGGTAAAAAAGAGTTCAGCCTGGCTTTAAAACCCTCTCCATTAATTGGTCTTGTTAATTCTAAGTCTAAATACTCTCCTCCGCCAGCCATACCAACAGGCAAAGGTTGAGAAAGTGAAAGGTTCAATGTTGGATTAAAGCCCTGACTATATGCACCTGGTAGACCGGCTCTCCTGATTCCTTTTCTGAAAGTATCCATTATTTCCAGATGAGAAATGTATCTCAAATTATAATCTCTTGCAAACTTAGCTCTAATTAACATTGTCAATCACCTGGTTACTCTCTAAACAAAGTTCTGAATATGGTTTATAACATACTCCACAGTCACTGCAATAATTCCAACGACAGTCAGGAGTTTCTTCAGACAAAAATGATTTCCTATATTCTTCCTTTAAGAACTCTTTGTTAACTCCTGCTATCAAATGATCCCAGGGCAACGGTTGATCTGGGCTTTTTTCACCAATTATACTTTCAATTTCTATATTATATTTATCTAAAGCTTCAAACCATCTTTCAGGATAAATATGCTCATTCCAGCCTTCCAGGCGACTTCCCTGCTGCCATACATGATATATTACCTCTGACATTCTTCTATCACCTCTGGCAACTAAACCCTCAAGTCTACTTACTTCAGGATCATTCCAATCAAAATTTATACCTTTTTTCCTTAAATTTTTCTGTAGAAAGTTAATTTTATCTCTGATCTCCTCCATTGATGCCATCTTAACCCACTGAAACGGTGTAAATGGTTTAGGAATAAATGTAGTCACATTTACCTGTACTTCTACTTTTTTCATTCTACGATCAGTGTTTCTTCTGATTTCCTGACCAATATCCAGGACATTTTTTGCCATATTAGCAATGCCTAATAAATCTTCTTCAGTTTCTCCAGGTAAGCCCAGCATAAAATAAAGTTTAATTCTGTGCCAGCCATAAGAAAAAGCGGCCTTTACAGATTTATACAAATCTTCTTCTTTTATTCCCTTATTTATTCTTTCCCTTAATTTATCGGTTCCTGCTTCCGGGGCAAAGGTCAAACCACTTCTTCTAATCTCTTGAACGTTTTTAGCCATTTCTACAGAAAATTCATCCACCCTTAATGAGGGCAATGAAATACTAATATTACTGGAATTATAACGTTCAGTTAACTGGTCTAATAACTCTTTAATTTTAGTATGATCAACTGTACTCAAAGAAGCCAGGGCAAGCTCATCATAACCTGTGCTTGCAAGGGTCTTATCTGCTAATTCAATGATTTTTTCAACAGATCTCTCTCTAGTTGGCCTGTAGGTCATTCCTGCAGCACAGAACCTGCATCCACGCTGACAACCTCTAGAAACCTCTATAACGGCTCTATTATGGACTATTTCCATATAAGGGACTATATAATCTGTAGGACAATACGCATTGTTTAAATTATTAACCCTCTGTCTTTTAATCTCAGGTTTAATACTATCTTTTAAAGGTCTAATACCACTAAATTCCTGTCCATCAAACTGAGTTTCATATAGTGATGGAACATATACTCCAGATAGTTGGGCTAATTTAAATAGTATGTCATCTCTATTCAAATTTTGCTCTTGCCATTTTTTTAATGATTTTACAACGTTCAATAAATTCTCTTCTGCTTCACCAATATAAAAGAAATCTATAAATGGAGTAATCGGTTCAGGATTAAATACTGTTGAACCACCAGCCATCACAAACGGATCTTCTTTGCCTCTTTCAGAGCTATATACCGGTATCTTTCCTAGGTCAAGCATATTTAAAATAGTTGTATAACTCATCTCGTACTGCAAAGTAAAACCAAGCAAATCAAAATCCATAAGCTCTCTTTTATTTTCTAAAGAAAAGAGGCCAATATCTTTTTCTTTTAAAAGATCTTCCATATCGGTCCAGGGAGCAAAAACTCTTTCACATAAGAACTCATTTTCTTCATTCAGCATATGATAAATTATCTTCAAACCAAGATGGGACATGCCAATTTCATAAGTATCTGGAAACCCAACACATATTTTAAAATCAGTGCTATCCCAGTCCTTAACTATCTGATTCCATTCCTGACCGATGTATCTTTCAGGACTATCCACTTCTATTAAATAATCATCAATTTGACTAAAAACTTCAGCCAAAAAAAACACCACCTTAAAACTCTAAAATATAATCTTTTTCCTTCTCATATTAATATTAATCACAAGCCCAATTGAAATTAAAGATATAACCATTGAGCTCCCCCCATAACTTATAAACGGCAAAGGTATACCTGTTATAGGCATAATTCCAAGTACCATGCCAACATTTTCAAGAACATGGAATAAGAAAAGTCCCATAACACCAATTGCTATAAGTTGACCAAAACCATCTTTGGCTCTGGCAGCAACTTTTAATATTTGTAATAAAAGAAGTAAGTAGATTATTAACACTACTGCAACTCCTATAAAACCAAACTCTTCTCCTAAAACAGCAAATATAAAGTCTGTATGTTTTTCTGGAAGAAAATTCAACTGTGTCTGAGGTCCTGATAGAAATCCACGGCCTGTTAACAAACCTGAGCCGATAGCTATCTTTGACTGAATAATATTATACCCAATCCCAAAAGGATCAATATTTGGATTAACAAAAGCAATTAACCTATTTAACTGATACTGTTGCAAAAAGGGCAGCGGAGTCTCAAAAATAACATGACTTGTTATAATTAAAACAACTATTAAAAACCCCCCACCAAAAACTAACAAAATATGTTTTAACTTCCCTCCTGCAGCATAATACATTACAACAAATATAAACATCAATACTAAAGCAGTTCCTAAATCATTCTGCAAAACAATTAAAATAAACGGTGGGAAAATAAATAAAAGACTTTTAAAAAGATCTTTTAAAGTATTTAATTTATTTCGATTTCTATCTAAATATGATGCTAGAAATAAAATCATAAATATCTTAGAGACTTCAGAAGGTTGAAAATTTACTGGTCCAATTGAGAGCCAGCGCCTCCCCCCTGAAACAGTTATACCTAAAATAAATATAAAACCAAGCATTATAATTGTTAAAGCATAAATAATTATATCGTAATCCTTAAAGATTCTATAATCCAAAAAAAGTAGAAGAATTATAAAAACTATTCCTAATACAGTAGCTGCTATTTGAGTTCTAATAAATGGCTGATGATTACCATCAGCCATCCCGGTAGCACTACTAATAACAAAAAGGCCTATGATTATTAAAGAAAGCACCAGAATGGGAATATAGATGTTTATATGTTTTAATAATTTTTTATTCCAGTGCATAAGTAAATCTCCTTACTCCCTTTTCTTTAACGGAAAATTAGCAATCATTGCCATCATTTCTTCTTCTCTAGATATATCCATTTCAATATCATTATCATCAACATCAATATATTTTTTAATAACATCTAATAATTCCGCTTTCATTTCTTCCATCTGCTGTGGTGAAAGTTTAATTCTATCCTGAACTAAAATAAATTGAAGGCGCTCTTTAGCAATATTTTTACTACCTTCTCCTTTAGTTTCAGTTTTCTCATCTGATATAAACAACTCTTTTATCTTTTCAAATATACTACTAATATTAATCGCCCCCTATGATAGACCAACAATTCTCTTAACTTTATTAAATAAAGATTCTTTCTCAATTGTCATCAATGGTATATCCTGACCCTCAATCCTTTTAGCTATATTATTAAAAGCCTTACCAGAATAAGTCTTATCTTTTAATACTATTGGTTCTCCCTTATTAGTTGAAATAACAATATTTTCATCTTCTGGAATTACACCAAGAACTTCAACAGCTAAAATTTCAACTATATCATCAATATTCATCATATCACCACGACCAACCATATCTCTTCGCAGGCGATTTATTAATAATTGTGGATCGTTTAGGCCCTCAGCTTCTAACAAACCAATTATTCTGTCAGCATCTCTAACCGAAGATACTTCTGGCGTTGCAACAATTAAGCCTAAGTCTACACCTGCAATTGCATTCCTAAAACCCTGTTCAATTCCTGCAGGAGAGTCAACAAGAACATAATCCATTTTTTCTTTAAGTTCATTAATTAAATTTTTCATCTGTTCTTCACTAACGGCGTCTTTATCTCTTGTCTGGGCAGCAGGGAGCAAAAATAAATTAGGATTTCTTTTATCTTTAATCATTGCCTGTTCCAACCGACAATTCCCTTCTACAACATCAATTAAATCATAAACTATTCTATTCTCTAAACCTAAAACTACATCCAGATTTCTAAGACCTATATCTGCATCTATTAAACAGACCTTCTTATCAAGCATTGCCAGGGCTGTTCCTAGATTTGCAGTTGTTGTAGTTTTGCCAACTCCACCTTTTCCTGATGTAATAACAATAGCTTTTCCTTCCAAAATTATCCCTCCTGCTTATCTAAAAATCAATCTTTTCAACAATAATTCTTTCTTCTTTAATAAATGCTTTCTCAGGGCTAAATATTTGGTCATCATTATCCTCTGGTGGCCTTGAGATCTTATTAGCTATTCTAATCTGAGTAGGAGCAAGCCTTAATGCTGCAACTTGAGCCTCTTTCTTGCCTCCTGCCCCTGCATGAACAAGTCCCATTAACCTGCCAAAAACTATGATATCTCCTCCTGCTTTAACTTCAGCTCCAGGATTAACATCTCCCATAATCACCAGATTATGAGGATGTTCAACTGCCTGTCCAGATCTAATTGTACCTTTAACCAGGACAGTATCTCCTTTAAAAGATACTTCTTCAATTATAGCTTCTTTTTTAGGTCTGTTTTCTTTAGAAATATCACTACTCTCTTTATTATCTTCTTGACCGACAAGATATATTCCTGTTTCTGAACTCAAAAAATTCTCTGCTATTTCAAATAATTCCTTAAAGTAATTTAATTCTAATTCATTTTGCCCTACTTTAAAAAATAAATCAGTCCCTTCATAGAAAGAACCAGCTTCTTCAAAGTGACTTTTAAGAGAATCTTTAATCACATCAAAATCATATTTCCAATCAAAGTCAATTATTACACCTTTAGCTGTCATTTTCGTATTAATAATTTGCATTAATTATACCCCTTTGCTTACTCTTCATCTTCTAATTCTTGATCTTCAGGGAAGAGATCAAAATAATAAGAGAATATATCAGCTGCTACCGGTACAGCATTCGAGCTGGTCTCTCCCTGATCAATGAATACAACAACTGCTATTTCAGGATCTGGAACAGGACCATAAGCAACGAACCAGGCATGACTTGTTCCAGTTCCTCCAATCTGAGCTGTACCAGTTTTACCAGCTATATCAATTGGAAAATCAGAAAAAGGAGTTGAAGCAGTTCCCCTTTCATGCATTACCGTCTCTAACATTCCATCTTCAATAATTTCAAAAGTATTATTAGAATATGGCATCTGGCTCACTAATTCAGGTTGATATTTATTAATTACCTCTCCCTGGGCAGTTCTTATTTCATCTACTAATCTAGGCTTATAAATATTACCTCTATTTGCTACGGCAGCTGTCATTTGAACTGCTTGTAATGGAGTTAGAAGGATATCTCCCTGGCCTATTGACATATTAACCGAATCACCAGGATACCAGCCTTCTCCTCTTGTTTCTCTTTTCCATTGACCATCAGGTACTAAACCATCCCTTTCCTCTGGGAGGTCTATACCTGTTTTCTTGCCTAAACCAAATTCCCTTGCTGTCTCTATTAATTTTGAACCACCAAACTCCTCATATAATTCATAGCCTAATTTATAAAAAATAATATTATTGGATCTAGCCATAGCTCTGGTAAAACTTAACTCGCCTTCTCCATATCCAAGCCAGTTTGTAAATGCTCTACTCCAACCTGGGATATTAAATCTTCCTGTGCTATCATTAAATTTGGTATCTGCTTGAACTCCCAGATTTTCAACAGCTGCTGTACCAGTTACTAATTTAAAGATTGAACCAGGTGGCTCTGTAGTCATAATATTTCTATTTATTAAAGGTCGTAGAGGATCCTGAAATAACTGGTTAACATCACTGGACCTAAAGCCTTCAGCAAAATAATTAGGATTAAAATCTGGATAACTTACCATTGATAGAACTTTACCTGTATCAACTTCCATTACAACTGCAGAACTTCCCTGAGGCATTGCTATATCATCATCTTCTTCAGATTCTTTCTGTAACTCCGAAAATTTATCAGCTAAAATTCTTTCAGTATATTGCTGAAGTTCCCAATCAATGTTTAAAAAAAGATCATGCCCAGGCTCTGGACTTTTTTCATCTATAAGTTCTGTCCTATGCCCTAAATGATTAACCTGTATAGATTCAAAACCTTTATTTCCTTTTAAATATTCCTCATATTGCCTTTCCAAACCTGTAATTCCAATGATATCTCCTCCAGAATAATCATGCCCAAGGTCAGTGAGATTTCGTAAATCTGCCAACCCAATTTCTCCTACATAGCCGAATATATGAGAACCAGTATTATCAAAAACATAATCCCTTAATGCAGCTTCTCTAACATCTATCCCAGGTAAAATATCTCTATTTTCTTCTAATTTAACCATAGACCGATTATCTAGATTTCTCTTTATAAGAATGCCTTCACCAGGGCTACTTCTTTCTCTTCCCCTTTGAAAATCCTCTTCTAATTCTTCTCTAGAAAAATCTGTTACACTAGCCATTCTATTAAAAATATCATCTCTAGTTAAACCAGGAGGTAATTCATTCGGTTGGTAATAAAGATTATATGAAAGCTTATTAGATACCAGCGTCTGGCCTTCAGAGGAAAAAATTCTACCTCTTGGAGCATTTACCGGTCTAATTGATATTCTATTATTTTCAGCAAGCCGAAAATATTGAACTCCCTGTATAACCTGCAATTGAAAGGCTCTCCCAATCAAAACAACAAAGATTATTAAGATTAATATTTTGAAAAGCCTAATTCTTTTGTTCATCCTGGAATCCTCCAACTGGAATCAAGTAAATCATTAAAATATAAAGCAACATACCTACCAGCATATTATAAAAACTTGCAGGCAAAAGCCTATTTACTAAAACAGTTTGAAAACCAACTCTTAAAATCACCTGTTCTGAGAGAAGAAAAATTAATATTTCATGAAAAAATGTTACAAAAAATAGAATCAAACATAACAAAGCCAAACTTTCTTTATATACATTGCCTTTTAAAAGCCCTGCAGCTGCGCCGATCAACATTCTTGAAATAGTATATAAGCCAAAGCCACTACCTAATAAAATCCCCTGAAGGAAACCGGCTAGAAATCCAATTGCTATTCCTGTCTGACTTCCTGATAAAAACCCAGCGGTGAAAACTACTACAAGGATAAGATCTGGTCCATAAGAAGCAGCAGGAAGCCTATGGAAAAAGGTTGTTTGTAAAATTATAATTAAAAATAATGCTAAAATATAAAATGCTTTCTGGCGCATTAAATTCACCCTAATATTCTAAAATAATTAATAATTCTTCTAGATCCTGATTGCCCAGATTATAATCTATGTATGCAGATTTTGATAATCCAAAATTATCAGAGAAAACTTCTACAACTTTTCCTATTGGCAAGCCCCTGGGATATTGATCAGAGATTCCTGAGGTTATAATTAAATCCCCTTCTTCAATATCAGCATCCCAATCTATTCTTTCCATTATAAGCTGGCCTGTTTCTCCTGGCTGACCTCTAACTACACCTGTAGCCCTTGATGTTTCCCTTGATACTCTTGCACCAACAGAAAAGTCTGGATCATTAACCATCATTATTTGGGAAGAGTTAACACCGGTATTAATAATTTTTCCAACAAGATGACCATTAAAAGATATAACCGGGAACCTTTCTTCAACCCCCTGATTACTTCCTTTATTAATCATAATTCGTTGTTCCCAACTTGAAGGAGCCTGACCAGTAACCCTACTACCTAAAAGATCTAAATCATCTATATGGGCAGAATCCAAATTATACATTTCTCGCATTCTTTGGTTCTCTCTTGCTACCTCATTGAGACTTATATTTATTATTACCTGCTCTGAAAGTTCTTGCCTTAACCTCTGGTTTTCTTCGAGTAGCTCTCTGGATTGGAAAAATGACTGATATATTCCACTTAAATAATTGCCTGTAGAGTCAAGAAGATTGAAAAAAGGTGACATTATATTATAAATTCCATTTTCTAACCAGGTGAAAATATAAAAATCAAGCTCAAAAATATTCACTGCTAATATTGAAATTAAAACCAGAAGAAATATTATAATTATTTTTATTCTGAAATCATTAAAAAAATCCATTATTTAATACTCCCTATCTATTTCAGGAAATTTTCTTTGGAGTGATAAGAACACTCTTTAAGGAATCTATCTCTTCTAAAGCAATACCAGTCCCCTTAGCCACACAATCAAGTGGTTCATCAGCAATATGTACCGGTATCTGAGTTTTATCTGAGAGCAACTTATCCATGCCATGTAATAAAGCTCCACCACCTGTTAGAACAATACCAAAATCCATTACATCTGCTGATAATTCTGGAGGGGTCTTCTCAAGTGTAATTTTTACAGCTTCAACAATACTCTGAACAGGCTCCGAGATAGCCTCTGAAATTTCTTCAGAATTAATATCGATATTTTTAGGTAAGCCACTGACTAAATCTCTTCCCCTGATTTCCATAGACTCACTTAAATATTCAGGCCTGGCTGCACCTATTTCCATTTTTATCTCTTCAGCAGTTCTCTCACCGATCATTATATTATATTTTCTTTTTATATACTGAATAATAGACTCATCCATTTCA
>Ga0207421_10001295_pt1 | contig 32488 bp, 27 predicted proteins | sample SodLakKL_010_SED_4_FD_187542 | JGI IMG/M metagenome (GOLD analysis project Ga0207421, IMG submission 187542) | Alkaline sediment microbial communities from Lake Tanatar, Kulunda Steppe, Russia - 8KL_010_SED (SPAdes) (version 2) | ecosystem: Environmental > Aquatic > Non-marine Saline and...
GCAAGCCGCGGGGACTGATGGGGCTCCGCAGGGTGCATGGGGGATGGGCGAGGCCGGGGAGGTGCGGCTTGGCCCGGGGGCACGCCCAGATTCTGAGGAGAAGGTTGAAGGATGGTGGGGAGCGGTCAACAACAATTGGTGCCTCACGTGGAAAAAGCTGCGCTTGACACTCAGGAGCAGCGGGTCTACCGTCATTGAGTAACGGCGTCGACTTATGATTAGTATTCCGCTTTTCTGGATTCTTCTTGGTCTCATCCTCATCGGGTCGGAATTTCTCATTCCGGGCTTCGTGATCTTCTTCTTTGGGGCGGGCGCCATTCTGACCGGGGCGCTCACCGCAATCCTGCCGGTCATACGGGAGAGCCTTCCACTTCAGATCTTGATATGGGCGGGGAGCTCCGGGCTGAGTCTCGCGCTGCTGCGCAAGTACTTCGCTCCGATATTCCGCGGAAGCCTTCTGAGCAGGAGCGAAGACCGCACGGCAATCGGCGACAAGGCGCACGTACTCGAGCGCATCGGCCCGGATCAGCCTGGACGCATCCAGTACCACGGCACCTCGTGGCCGGCAGTTACCTATGACGACGAGCCCTTGGAGAAGGATCAGAGCGTCGAAATCATGCGAAAGGAGGGCATGAATTTCGTGGTGACCCGCTCGATCATGGAGGACGTGTTCGGCGAAGATTCGGAGAGCTGAGCTGTAGGCCCCGGCCGGAAAGTAGCGGCGGCAAAGGGGCAGACGCCGGCCCCTTCGGCCAACGGCGGTTGCTCGAGCGGTAGCGGCATTTCAATGGGAGAGTTCGCGGACTCCGCGGCTCTTCACAACGGGGAGGATCGTTATGATGGAGTTGATCACGCAGTTTGGCCTGACGATCGGGCTCGTCATCCTGCTGTTTATTGTATTCTCCAAGCTGATCCGGGTTGTGCCGGAACAGGAAGCCTGGATCGTCGAGCAGTTCGGGAAGTTCAAAAAAACGCTCGGCCCCGGATTCCATCTGGTCGTGCCGTTCATCCAGAAGGTCGCCTACCAGCGGCTCCTCAAGGAGGAGGCGATCGACGTTGCTCCCCAGGTCTGTATCACCAAGGACAACGTTCAGGTCAACGTCGACGGGGTGCTCTATCTCATGGTCGTAGATGCCGAGCGCGCAAGCTACGGGATCGAGAACTACCGCTTCGCCACTGCTCAGCTCGCCCAGACCACGATGCGCAGCGAAATCGGGAAGATCGATCTGGACAACTCATTCAGCGAGCGCGACTCCATCAACAACGCGGTGGTCAAGGCGGTTGACGAAGCGAGCGATCCGTGGGGAATCAAGGTGACCCGCTACGAGATCAAGGACATCACCCCCACCGATACGGTCATGAAGGCGATGGAGCAGCAGGTTCGCGCCGAGCGCGAGCGCCGTGCGGAGATTCTGGCCAGTGAGGGTGAGAAAGAGAGCCGCATCAACCGGTCCAAGGGTGAGCGGAAAGAAGCGATCAACCTGAGTGAGGGCGAACAGCAGCGCCGGATCAACGAGGCGGACGGCCGTGCGGAGGCGGTGCAGATCATCGCCGAAGCCACCGCGGACGGAATCGCCGAGATCGCCAAATCGCTCCAGCATCCCAAGGGCAAGGAAGCGGTCAGCCTTCGAATCGCGCAGCAGTTTATCTCCCAACTCGGCCAGATCCTGGACCAGGCAGAGACCCAGGTCCTTCCCTACGACCTTGCGCAGATAAAAGGAGCTCTGGAGAGCCTCACCGGGCGTGGCCGAGGCTCGCCGGAGATAACCCGGCAAGCCGGCTTCACGCAAGGTAGCGATCAAGGCGGCCGCGGTGGCGGCGGCGGTTCGCAGGGGCGGTCGGCCTCTACGAGCGAGACGCAGCGGCCCATGCGCGAAACCTCCCGGGAGAGCGCGTCTCGATCCGGCGGGAGGCCCCAAGGCGGAAGTAGCCGGAGCGGGTCCGGGCGCGAGAGCGGCTCCGGGGCCGCATCCGGCAGATCCGCATCCGGTTCATACCACGGCGATTGGCAGGCCGATCGCCCCGGCCGCTAACCGAAGCAGCCGTTAAGAGCGTAGAGAGCAAGGAGAAGAGCAATGGAACTCTGGATTTTGGCTCCGTTGAACATTCTGCTGGTCATTGTGATCGGGCTATTTCTGATTGCGGTCATCCGCTCGATCAAGATCATCCCGGCGCAGACCGGCGTCGTGATCGAACGGCTCGGCAAGTACGTCCGCACCCTCGGCGCAGGCATCCACATGCTCGTGCCGTTCATCGATCGAGTCCGCTATCGCCATAACCTGAAGGAACAAGCGATCGATGTCCCGACTCAGCCGTGCTTCACCTACGACAACGTGCGAATCGAGGTGGACGGCGTCCTCTACTTCAAAGTGATGGAGCCGCGAAAAGCAAGCTACGGCATCAGAGACTACCGGTACGCCACCATCCAGCTTGCGCAGACCACAATGCGGAGCGTCATCGGCAAGCTAGAGCTGGACAAAACCTTCGAGGAACGGGAGAGCATCAACGCCTCCATTCTCAAAAGCATCGACGAAGCTACCGACCCGTGGGGCGTGAAGATCACTCGCTACGAGATCCAGAACATCAAGGTCCCGGACAACATTCTCACCGCCATGGAGACCCAGATGCGTGCCGAGCGCGAGAAGCGCGCCGTCATCGCCCGGAGCTACGGGGAGATGGAATCCCGGATCAACTACTCCACCGGTGAGAAACAAGAGGCAATCAACCGCAGTGAAGGCGAGAAGGAGCGTCGCATCAACGAAGCCACCGGACACGCCTCGGAGATCCGCGCCCTTGCAAAAGCCGGCGCTATGAGCATCAGCCGCATTGCGGAAGCGATCTCTCAAGACGGCGGCGATGAAGCACTCGTCATGCAGATCTCCGAAAGCTACATCCAGGAGCTTCAGAAGCTCGCCCGCAACGACACGCGCCTCATCCTTCCGATGGACCTCACCAACATCAATTCGGTGATGGAGACCGTCAACCGGATGGTCCAGCGCAGCAAGCGCCTGGGCACCGAAGACATGGACCAACACGGCTGAGCCCGGCACCGCAGGCCCGGCACCGCTCGGCTGCGTCCTCCCCGGGCGCCCGCGCCCGGCTGAACCGAGCGGGCCGGCGCAGGCCTACAACGGCACGGCGGCGCGGGCCCGCACGGGCGGCGCGGGCAGCAAACCGGGGCGCGGGTTCCAACCCGGGCCCGCCGCGCAGGCGAGTACATCTCCCCGGAAGCTGTGAAATCTACGAAACGACCGGCTCGGTCGCTTCTTTCACCCCTGCCGGCGATATCGAACGGTCACGTGTGCGCTCTTCGCGGCGAAGCTGCCTCAGAAGCCCCAACCCGAGAAGGCCTGCCAGGAGGCCGGTAAGGAGGTCCGAGACGCCTTGGGCCGCGAGGACCCCGTCCAGCCCGATGGAGAGCGAGAGCAGGAGGGCGATCGGGACGAGGAAGAGGCCTTGCCGCGCCAGGCCGATGAGCATCGCCGACATCGGCTTGCCCAGCGCCTGAAAGCTCACCATGCTGATAACCTGCACGCCGAACACAGGAAATGCACTAAATATGAAGCGCATCCCCCGGGCGCCGATCGCAACGACCTCCGGATCGGCACTGAAGAACCGCACTACCGTGGGGGCCAGGCTCACAAGAAGTGCCGCCAGCGCGGTCGCGTACACCGTGGTCCACGTCAAGCTGAGCCTTACCACGCCAAAAAGCCGCCGGTAGTAGCCTGCACCGTAGTTGTATCCGGCCATCGGCTGGTACCCCTGGCCGAAACCGTACACCGGCATCATCCCGAATATCATGACCCGGAGCGCAATCCCGAGCGCTCCCACGGCGGCATCGCCGTACGGCGCGGCAAGCGTATTGAGAAGCGCTATCCCCATGCTTGCCAGCGCTTGACGGAAGAACATCGGCGTACCTACCCAGACGATTTCCCGGTAATGGGCGAGGGGCAGCCGGAACCGCAACAGGTTGAACCGAACGTAGCTCCGCTTCAGGACGAAGTACCCGGCAAGCAGCGCGAGGCTCACGCTCTGACTGATAATCGTGGCCCACGCCGCGCCGGTGATCCCGAGGCCGGCCCCAAAGATCAGGATCGGGTCTAAGACTATGTTCAGGCCCGCCCCCGTCACCATGCCGATCATACTCCAACGCGTGTTGCCTTCGGCGCGCACCACATTGTTGAAGCAGATCTTGAGCATAATAATCGTGGAGCCGGCGACGAGCACGCGCGCATACTGCATGGCATACGGGACGATCGTGTCGGTTGCGCCGAAGAGCCGCAGCAACGGCTCGAGGAACACGAGCCCGACGGCCGAGATACTCAACCCGATGACAATGACCGAAACAACCGCGGCCGACAGCGCCCGATCAGCCGACGGCCGGTCTCCCGCACCGAGCCGCCTGCTGACAAAGCTTGCCGCTCCCATGCCGAAGCTGATCCCGATGGCGCCGATCAGCGCAAAGATCGGAAAGGCAATCGCCACCGCCCCGAGCGCCGTCGTCCCAAGCCGTCCGATGAAGATCGAGTCCACTACGTTGTACAGCGCGTTGCTGCTCATCCCGATGATCGCAGGCAGGCTCAGCCGGAACAGCGTTCCACGCAGTGCCCCCTCGCCGAGCGAGCGAGTACGCGCTTCGGCGCGAGCACGAGCACTATCTGTACTCATGGCGGCAACGATACTACCGGAGCTTCCCTAGAGGAAAGCCCACCCATCCGGAAACCCCACACCGAGCCGTTGCCACCGAAGCCGGCCGCCAACAATCCTCGCCTCACGCTCCGGGGGTTTGACTGCGCGGTCGCACTGTTGTATGTTTTGCGCCACTCTGTGGGATAATTGCCGCGCAACGCATAGGATGCCGCGCTTCCAGTCCCTCGACAGTGCGGGCGGCCCCGCCCAATGGCGTCGGAACCGGCTGTGACCGGCTGGAAGGAGTATCCTGTGCCGGTGGCCGCAAAGTCGAGGGATACCGGTGGTAAAGAAGGATTTTCCTACCGTCCATTTCTACGATCAAGACTTCGTCGATCTCTACGACCAGAGCTGGGCGTGGGCGCATGACTTCTGGCAGAAGGGGAACCAGAAGAACGGGTTCGAGAACCGCTACTTCAACTACCCCGAAAACGCCACTTTGAACCAGTTCGAGTCGTGTTTTGCCTCATTCTTCCTGGTGTATAGCAACCGCATCTACCCGCCGGCGCCCCAGCTGGACAGCTTCTACAAGAAGCAGGAAGAGGACGGCGCCATTCGGTGCGATTATAGCGTCGAGGACGGGCAACCGGTTCTCCCACGCGAGAACTCGCGCGGAGTCAACCCGCCGCTCTTCTCGTGGGCAGAGTACAATCTCTTTCACAAGATCGGCAACAAGAAGCGAGTACGCGACGTGATGCCCAAGCTCCAGGCGTACTTCGACTGGCTCCAGAGGAGCTTTCAGAAGGAAAACGGACTCTACTCGGTCCCACTCGCCGGCACAGGGATGCCCAACTCACCACGCAAGGGTATGCAGTACCCGGTGGATTTCAACGCTCAGCAGGCGTTGAACGCGCTCTACATGTCGGAGCTCGGAGACATCCTCAACGACAAAGAAATCAGCTTCACCTACAAGCGCCACTACTTCACGCTCAAAACCCGTATCAACCAGCAGATGTGGAACGAGCGCGAGGGCTTCTACTTCGATCTGGATGCCCAAGAAAACCAGCTTACCAGCAAGACCATCGGCGGCTTCTGGCCGATGCTGGCCGAACTGCCGAACGAAGTCAAGGCGGACGAGCTCGTCAAACACGTCAACAACCCGGAGACCTTCGGTCTGGAGAACCCCTTCCCCACGCTTTCCGCCGATCACCCCGAGTTCGACGAGCAGGGAGGCGGATTCAAGGGGTCGGTGTTCACGCCGTTTACGTTCATGGTGATCAAAGGGCTGGAGAAGTACGGCCATTTCGAGCTGGCGCGCGAGTGCGCCATTCGGCACCTCTACTACATCTTGGACACGCTGCATCCGGAGGGCAAAGAGAAGGGGAACATCTGGGAGGCTTACCGGCCGCGTCAAGACGGCCCGTCGCGGTGGCGCGGAAAGCAAGGCTTCCCTCGCCCGCTATTCCTGACGCACGTGGGGCTCGCGAGCATCGCGCTCATGATCGAAAACGTGATCGGGCTCTACGTCAGCCTGCCGCGCAAGACGGTGGACTGGATCATACCGACGCTGGAGATCATGGGGATAGAGAACCTTTCGCTCAAGCGGAACATGGTTACGATCCTCACCAACAAGACACCTCGCGGCTGGGAGATCCGGCTGGAGTCGGAGAAGCTCTACTACTTCACAATCGATATCCTCGGACGCAAGAAGAAAACCTTGCCTATCCCCTCAGGCAAGTGCTCGATGCTCATCGACAAGCTCTGAGGCACCCGGCCCCTGTTTCGGGGCCTGTCGGGGCCGGATAACCGAATTACCCGGCCCACACGGGCCACTCCGCCGCTTGCCGGCGCGGGACATCTCGACCACGGATGCCGCTTCGCCGCGCCCCGATATCGCGCCGGCCCACCCGCCGCAGCCCGCCCCCACCAAAGCCGGCCGCCGCCTCTATCACTCCTTCTCGGCGGCGCGGCGTTTTCCGAGCTTGCGATTGAGGAATGCGATGTGCTTGGCGGGATAGACCCCGGTGGGGCAGACCCGGCTGCAGTTCAGCGCCCGCTCGCACGCCGCGGCTCCTCGCTTGCCGTCGGCAAGGTCGAGCATCTCGTCCTCGCGCTCCGGATGCTTCTCGATTTCCCGGTCGATCGCAGCCAGCGCGGCGGGCCCGGTGAAGTCGGCGGTGACCGGGCAGGTGCTCACGCACAGTCCGCACTCGATACAGTTTTCGAACCGCGTGTATTCCGCGACGTCCTCCGGTCGCTCGGCCTTGGCGTTCACCTCACTCGGTCTCAAGTACGTAAGACCCTCGGGAAACTCCTCGAAAAACTTGGTCGGGTCCACCGCCAGATCGCCGATGTGATCCATTGTCGGGAGCGGCTCAACCCGAACCACGTCCCCCTCGAGATCGCCCAAGCGCGTCAGGCACGATAACACGAACTTTCCGTCCACGGCGCATCCGCAGGTCCCGCATGAACCGTGATGACACGAATGACGGTACATCAAATCCGGATCGATTCGAGCGCGAATGTACTCGAGCGCGTCCAACACCGTCGTTCGCTCGTTCTCCGGCACGGTAAACTCTTGGAACCCGACCTCTCGATTCCGATAGACCGCCACCGTCCGATTCCGTTCGCTCATAGCTCCTCCCGTCCTTCTATGCGCTACGCTCCGGCTCCGTCGCGTGATTGCGGTAGTAGGCTCGGTGCGAAGGCAGTACGTACTCAGCTGTTCGACACTCGCGAGAGACATCGAGCAGCCCCCCGACTACGTCCACCGCCTGCTCCGCCATGGCCCGCAGCGTCGTGGCCTTTCCGCCGATCAAGCTTACCAGGCCTCCGACTCCATCGTTCTTTCCGTGGTCGATCGTGACGAAATCACGCGAGAGTGCGCGGCCGGCTTCGACATCCACCGACGCCCCGGCAAGAGGCCGCACCGCCGCCCACGCCGCTTGATAGGGCGCTTCCGCGAAACCCGGCACCATCGCGACCGCCGACTCCCGGAGGAACTCCACCTCCTCGTCCGATGGAACAACGTCGTCCGGGTCGTCGGTTTGCCATTGGGTGGACCCGATGATCGACAGCCCCCGCTGCGGCACCAAGATATCGCCGTCCCCGGCAGGGTGGAGCCTGCTCACCACCAGGTTGGTGAGGCGCTTGCGCACTGCCAGCATCGATCCCGGAGCCGGCGTAAGTGGAAGCGACACTCCCGCCAAACCGGCAACCTGTCCTGCCCAGGCTCCGGCCGCGTTTATCACCAGGTCACATCCGATCTCCTCCTCGCGCTTGCTCCGCAGATCGCGCATGCGCACGGCCCGGACCCCCGTCCGGTCGAGCTCGATCCCGACAACCGGCGCGAAGTTCCGAATCAACGCTCCGTGCCCGCGGGCCGCCGCGAAGAAATGTAGCGGCAACCGCCACGCATCCAGCGTTCCGTCGGGAACTCGCACGCCGCAACGGATCGCCGGGTTGAGACCGGGCTCCAGCCGCAAACACGCCTCCGCCGAAAGCCGTTCAGTCGGGATACCCGCCTCGGCGCACGACTCTACGAACGTCTCCGCGAACGCTTCGTCCTCGGCGGTCAGCGCAACGAATAGCCCGGAGTTGTACTCGATTGCCTCCGGCGCAATCCGCATGAGAACGCGCGTTTCTTCCATACATTCACGCGCGATGCTGCGGTCGCCCGCGGCATACCGGGCACCCGAATGGAGCTGGCCGTGGTGCCGCCCGGTGGTTCCCGAGGTTAGCTCCCCCCGCTCCAGGAGGGTCGCCCGGTATCCCCGTTGAGCCAGATCGTAGGCCAGCGCGGCTCCCGTACCGCCCCCTCCGATCACGACGATGTGGTAGTTCGTTGGATCAGCCATAAGCGTCTTATCGCCCCTTCGGACATCGGTTCAGCGTTTCTGAACACTCGATTACGTTACATCCGAAGCATATCATCTCTGGAAAATGTGGTCTACAGACGGTGTACTCGCCAACAATCCCGGCCTCACGTTCCATGGGAGGACAACCGGTCGACTAACCGTCGCCCGCGGCCACCTCCGTATCCTCTACTCGCTCCTCGGCCGGCTTCGGTCGGCGATCGTGGGCGGCGCCCTTCCCCATTCGCCAAGCAAACTGCTCGGATTCGCCACGCCACATTGAATTCCCTGGTCGGCTCGCGGTACGCTGCGGCAACGTGCAGTACGAGCTGGGCTTGCCGGAATCGCTATGCTCAATCGACCATGAGACCCCCCGACGGCGCTTGGTCTTCGTCCTTCAGTGCGGGAGCCGGTCGTCCGGCGAAGTATCGCCGCACGCCGGAACGGACACGGCGGACGCTCTCGGGACCCAGAAGCCCCAGCCTACTTGGTATGTGAAGCCGGTGCTCGCGTTCGTGCGTCCCGACGGAACGACCGGGCGCCTTCAGCCGTATCGGGACGATGCCTCTATCCTCACGCCTCCGCCTACGGCGCGCCGTTTGTTCCAGCTGATCGAGTGCATGCCCGGCCGGCGCGTGGCGCTGCGGGAGCTGTTTGCCTCCTGGCGCCTTGCCGAGCAGCTCGCGAGTCCGAACGCCTGCGAGCTCGAGCCGCCTGTCGAGCTCTACGTGGAGCGAGCCGACGGGCTCCAGCCGGAACGGCCCGCGCGGCTCTTCCCGTTGCGCGCGCTTCACGTATCGTGGCGGGCGGCGGAGATTCGCGACGGCCGGCCGATTCTCAAGCCCATGATCACGCCTATCGGCCCAGGCTCCCAGCCCGGCCCCACATTTTCCGCGCCCGCGGACGTCGAGGCAACGTCGTTCTCCCTCGTCGTCGTCGACCGGGCCGGAGGCGGCGTGTGGTGCCGGGGCGGGAACGCCTGCGAGCTCGAACCGGCCTGCGCTCTTGCCCGCAGCGCAGCGCCCTATACCATCGAAGAAGCCACGGAGCTCAGGAAGCAAGCCGACCGCTCAGGCGGGCTACTGACGGTCGCCCCGCTTCCGAAGCAGCTCGCGGCACTTCGCCGGAGTCCCGTGGCCGTCGTCCACCTGGAAACGGAGGAAGACCGCTCGGTTCTGGCCTTGACGTTCCGCTACGGGACCGACGAGCTCCACCCCACCGATCGCCGGGAGCAGTGGATCACCCGGGACGACGGCGGCGAGAGCCCGGCCGCCGTGGGCGCGCGCGGCGACCAGGCGTTGCCGGAGGGCGGAACCGTCCGCGTAGCATTCCGCGACCGTGCGGGCGAAACAGAGCTAACGGGTACAATCCTCGCAACCCTCGCCGGCGCGCTACCGCCGTCACTGCGCGGCTACTACAATGCCGCCGGAGCGCGGGCACTGCTGCCACGCCTCGCCGCCGGGATCCGGATCGACCGTGACGCGCTCGATCTCGTAAGCGAGATCGGACCGGAGCTTCTTGAACGCGGGATCGAGATCCGGATATCCGGCGAGCCGGTGCGCCTCAGCTCCGGCGGTGCCGGTTACCGCGTCGCATCCGGAGGAGAGGACTGGCTCGAGCTGGAGGCCGGCATCGCCGAGGGAAACGGCTTCGTCGCGCTCGAAGAGCCGCTCTCACGTGGGCGACTTGCTCGTACACGCGGTGCGTTCGTCGTGCTGCGTGAACCGGTTGCCTTCGACGAAGCGTTTCAAGACCGGCTGCGCGCTCGATTCGGCCGCACGGATCTTGGCGCGCTCGAGCCGCTGTCGGATCAGCTCGTGAATCCGGATCACCGCGCGCTCGACCGCGTCCGGCGTCTGAAGCGCTCGTTCGCGGAGCTCGAGGATCGTGCCGGCATCGCGCCGCCGGCCTCATTCCGGGGATCGCTGCGACCGTACCAGCAGGCGGGGCTCTCCTGGCTCTGGTTCCTGCATCGGAACGCGCTGGGCGGAATCCTCGCCGACGACATGGGCCTGGGAAAAACGATCCAGACACTCGCCCTCCTTGACGCGGTTCGAGTACGAGACGGCTTGGAGCGCGTACTCGTCGTCTGTCCGGTCTCCACGATGCACAACTGGCGCGCCGAAGCGGAGGCGTTCATCCCGCACCTCTCAGTCTATCTCCACACCGGTCCCCAGCGCACCGGCTCCGACGATCCCTTCGGCGATGCTACGCTCGTACTCGTCAGCTACCAGACGCTGCTCCGCGATAGAACGCTATTTGCCGGCCTCGAGCTCGACTATCTGATTCTCGACGAGGCACAGAACGTCAAGAACGCCGGATCGCGTACGCATCGCGCCGTTGCCGCCCTCACGGCAGATCATCGGATCGCGCTCACCGGAACCCCCGTAGAAAACGGCACGCTCGAGCTCTGGGCGATCATGCAGCTCGTCTTCCCCGGATTGCTGGGAACCCGGGCGGAGTTCACCCGCCGGTACGCCAACCCGATCGAACGGCGAGGAGACGCCGAAGCAGCCGAGCACCTGCGGACCCTCGTGCGTCCCTTGATCCTGCGCCGTACCAAGCTCGATGTCGCCCCCGATCTTCCCGCCCGGAACGAGGAAATCGTCTATGCCGAGCTCGACGAGACGCAGCGCAGCCTCTACGAGTCGCTGCGCCGGAAGTTCCGCCGCCAGGTCCGACAAGAGGTCGAGCACAAAGGCGTCGCGGGTGCCGGCATCAAAATCATGGAGGCGATGCTCCGGCTTCGGCAGGCCGCGATTCTCCCCGCTCTGGTGGATCCCGAACACGCTTCGGTTCCCGCGGCCAAAATCGATCTGCTCCTGGATATGCTCGCGGAGATTCGCGCGGAGGGACACAAAGCGCTCGTCTTCTCGCAGTTCGTCGGCGTGCTCGAGCCGCTTTCGCGACAACTGGCCGAGGAAGGACACGAGTCGCTTTTCCTGCACGGCGGCATAAGCAGCTCCGCCCGTGCCGAGGCGATCCGCCGCTTCCAGGAGGGAAACGGCGCATCGGTCTTTCTGGTCAGCCTCAAGGCGGGTGGCGTGGGGATCAACCTTACCGCCGCCGATTACGTACTCCTCCTCGATCCATGGTGGAACCCCGCGGCAGAGGCGCAGGCCGTGGACCGCGCGCACCGCATCGGCAGGCGCCACCCCGTGTTCGCCTATCGGTTCATCGCCCGCGACACGATCGAGGAGCGGATCGTGAGGCTCCAGGAGCGCAAACGCGAGCTGTATCGCTCGCTCATCGGCAACGACGGCTCAGCGCTGCGCAACCTGAGCGCCTCCGACGTCATGGGCCTGTTTGACTGAAAACGCCCGGCGGCCCCGGCCGCGCGGCCGCGCAGGCGCACTCCGGTGCGGCTTGTCGTCGAACGGCTTCGTGGTCGCGGCCGGGCGGGCGCAGTTGTGGCTGAAGGCGCCGAGCGGGCGCAGGCGCGCGAGCGCGCTTCTTGACTGAAGACGCCCGATGGGCACGAGCGCGCAGGCGCAGTGGCCGGGCCCACGAGAGAGTTCGACGAAGGAGTCTGATGTGGTTGAGAATACGCTGTTTCGTTTTCCAATTCCCGTTCGCTTCCGGGATCTCGACGCCTACGGGCACGTCAACAACGCCACCTTCTTCACGCTACTGGAGGAAGCTCGCATTCAACTGCTCCGCGAGCGATTCGGCGACACGATGCACGGAACCGGACCGATATTCCTCATCCGGAGCGCCTCATGCGAGTTTCTCAAACCGATTCCGTTCGTAGACCGGGTAGTGGTCGAGCTCTGGGTTGAGCGCATGCGCCGCACCGCGGTCGACATGGCCTACCGGATCCTCGATGCCGACGTAGACGACCCGCTTGTCTACGCCACCGCACGCACAACGCTCGTCTGCTACGACACCGAGCAGGAGCGCCTTGCCGCGCTCCCGGACTGGTTCCGGAGAACCGTTACGAGCGGCTCCTAAGACGTAGCTCCTTCAGCCCGGCGCTGCGTCAACCCTTCAGCCGGACGCCGCGTCACCCGAAACGCTTCCGCAGCCGTGACCGTTCAGATGTGGGGGATTCCGAATCCACGCTCGGCGGCAGCCTCGCGAGCCTCTTCGGCGTTCTCCGCCTCCCGCACGAGCCCGAGCGCGCGGTACGTCGCCGCTGCAGTGTCGTAGGCCTCCACCGCCGCGGCAATATCGTCGGTTCGCTCGAGAACTCTGCCGTGTACCAAGTGAGCTCGCGCGAGGCGCCTTCGGCTCTGACCTTCATCCAGAAGCTCGATCGCCCGGGTCACAAAGCGCTCCGCTGCCTCGATCCGTCCGAGAGACAGGTACGCCACCGCGAGCTCCGTGCCGGCCATCCCGGCTCCACGGTACGACTGCGCCTGAGAGAACTGCTCCATCGACCGCTCCAAGAACTCTACGGCTTCTTCGGGGTTCCCCAGGTCCATGAACACCAGCCCGAGGTTGAAATGGGTGTTGGCGGCTCCGTGGATGTCCCCGATCTCCTCATAGGCCATCCCGGCCCGATCGTAGTACTCGAGCGCCTGCCGGAGATCACCGCGTGCGGAGTAGTAGTTGCCGTAGGTCCGATAGACATCGCCCAGACCACCGGCGCTCTCGATCTCCTCGAATATCGCTTCGGCCTCATCCAAGAGAGAGGGCACCTCCTCGAGGCGTCCCAGCTTATAGCGGACCATTGCGACCTCGGTGAGGATCTGAGCTCGCTCCCGGTCATTCCGGAACGTATCTGCCGTCTCCAGCGCGCGGCTGAGGGCTGAATCCGCATGAACGAGACTCCCGGCCGCGTGGTGGAGGCTCCCGAGCATCGCGTATGCTCCGGCGGCGGATCGTGCGTCTCCGGCCTCCTCGAACGCCTCAGTGGCCGATTCCATGTGCCCAATCGCGTTGTCCAGCCTACCGAGCTCGTGCATAGTCAACGCGCTTACATAGAAGACCTCAGCTTTCAACGCCGCGTCTCCGCTCTCGGCAGCTGCTTCGCGTGCGTCGGCAAGCTGCTGCATCGCAGCCGGCTCCCGCCCCGATTCCAGCCACAAGCGCCCGAGTACCAGTCCGTACGCCGCCCGCCTTTCCGGCTCGAACCGCCTCACGGTCTCCCGGGCTTCCTCCGGACCCGCGTCTAGAAGCTCGGTCAGCAGCTCTTCGTCGATGTGTGAAAATGGGTTGTCCGATGCGATTGCCGTCACCGCCGCAAAGGCGACTAGCGGCACCAGCATTAGGAGAACTGCGCAATATCTACCGGGCCTGACGTCCCCTCTCATAATCTTCCCCTCACGCGAGGGCGCCGAGCGTCGCCAGCCCAAAGGCCAGGATAACCACGGCACCTCCGATCTCCACCATATCACGAACCAGTCGGCCACCGAAACGCTCGAGCCATCCGATCGCGCGCGTCTTGAACACGATCGTAACCGCCGCCATTCCAGCCAACGCCACCGCAAGGCCTGCGGAAAGCCCCAGCGCCGCCGTAATCCCCAGCGGTATCATACCCAGCGATACGGAAAACAACAGCACCGCAGTGGTGACCGGGCAGGGCACGATGCCCGCTGATAGCACGACCGGTAGGAAACGTTTTGGAGCTGAGCGCGGGACGTAGGGCCCGCCGCCGCCGCCGTCGGCGAGCCCGAGTCGCCTGCCCATACGGTGCGCGGCTCGATCCTCGCGTTCCCGCACCAGACGCATGAGCTTTCCTACCAGCAAGAAGACACCGATGCCGATGATAAACGCCGAGCTCACCGCTTGGACTGCAAGCTGTGCTTCCGCCACCGCCATGCTCATCGCCGCCTGCGCCGTGAGGTACACTCCGAATACGATCGCCGAAGCCGAAATCGCGTGCAGCAGCCCGAAGAGCGCGCCGGCCCCCACGCCGTGGAGGACCGGGGCGTCCTCGGAAAGATAGTAGGAAATGAGCACCGTCTTACGATGGCCCGGAAGCGCAGCGTGGATGATTCCGTAAACAAACGAGATCAACAGTACAAGCGCCACGCCTCCGGCTCGCCCTCCGCCGTCGTACGCCGCGCGCAGAAAGCCCGTCAGATTTCGGTTGAGCGTCCGTTGGACCCGAGCCAGACGCTGGACCACCCACGCTCTCGCCTGTCCCAGAGGTCCGACTTCCCGGCGGGCGTGTACCGTCTCTTCCACCTCCGTGGTTGCAGAGTCGTCCCGTTCGCCGAGCGACGGCTCTTCCCGCTCCGCGGGCGCCGCCTCCTGTTCGTCATCCGAGAAGAACGGGTTCTGTTGTGCCACGAGCATAGGCGCTGTGGCCGGTAAAACGCCGGCCACTACGGCCGCGGTTAGAGCAAAACGTGCTGTTCCGTTATTGCGTCTCTTCATGCTTCACCTCCCTCACGTTCACACGCGCGGATTCGCCGGGTGAGCTCGTCTGCATCGAAGTCCTTTCCGATAAACACAAGCGCGCTCTGCCGCTCCTCACCTCGCTTCCACCGCACCGCATCAAGATTTCGCCTACTCCCAACAAGCTGAAAGCGATACTTGTAGCGTCGCCCGTCCTTCCCTGAGAACCTGAGCACCCCCTTGCCCCGGATCACTCCCGCGGGAAGACTGCGCTGGAGCTCGGCAAATGCCTCGGGGCACAACGGCTTCCGAGTGTGGAACCAGGCAGCAACGACTTCCTCGTGCCTTCGCCCCGCTCCGGAGAGCGCGCCAGGCTCCCACTCGGAGCCGGAGCGGTCTTGCCGCCATGTTTCACGGTCATGAACGGCGTTCCCCGTGGCCGCCGGCGCGTCTGCCGTACCTACATCGCCGCACAGTTGTTTCGCTCCCCGCTGCGCGCTCCCGGAGACGGGAGCGATCCGCGCCAGATAACCGGAAGCGAGAGCTTCATCTACCGAGTCGACCGCGGGAACACCCGGAGCCACGGCACCCAGCTCCTCACGAAGCCGCCTCTTCTCTCGCTCTCCGAGAGCATCGAGCCGATTCATCACCAGGCAGTCAGCCTGTCCTGCCTGCCAAGCAACGATGTCATACTCGGACCGAGCATGCTCGAACCCTTCGGCATCGATGACACATGCCACTGTGTCCAGCTCGAACGCTTGACTTCCTCCCCGGAGGAACGTACGCGCAACCGGAACCGGATCGGAAAGGCCGGAGGCTTCAACCAGAATGTGCTCGACCCGGTCCAGTCTCTTCCGAAGACGTTTCACCGCCCTGAGCAGGTCGTTCCGGGCCACGCAGCAGAGGCACCCGTTGTTGAGCTCGATAAGGTCCCCATCCTGAGCTTCCACAATGTGGCTCTCCACCGGCACCTCGCCGAACTCGTTCACCACGACGCCGAACCTCACATGGCGCTCGCGCGCGAGTACGCGGTTGATCAGGGTACTCTTCCCGGCACCGAGAAATCCGGTGATCACCGTCACCGGAATTCGCCGTTCACTCCCGGAGAGCGCTTCGCTCACCGTGGATGGCAGATTCAGGTCGACACGCTGCATACGCAGTACTCCCGAGCGGGACCGTAGGCGCCGCAATACCCCCGTGTCAATCCTGACCATACACGTCCACTTTTTTCTTCGGCGAGATATCGCGGCGATCCTGACTCGGTGGGAGCAGTCTTCAGCACCGTGGGCATTCGCCCCGGCCCGCGGCGGGCGAGCTGCGTACCACTCGTTCGCGCTCGACGACACCAACCACGAAGGGTGAGAGCCCTAGCTCATAGCCCCGACACGCTCGGCGTGAACGTTCAGAATCATCCCCACCGCGATAGAGGCAGCCCACATGGCGGAGCCGCCGAAGCTCACAAAGTAGAGCGGCAACCCGGTGACCGGCATGATGCCGATCGCCATACCGACGTTGACGAAGAAGTGGAGGGCGAGCAGCGTGGTCATCCCGGTAGCCAGTAAGCTCCCGAAGGAGTCCCGAGCACGGGCCGCAACTACAAGCCCCCGGAGGAGTAGGTAGAAGTAGAGCGAGAAGAGTACCAAGACGCCGAGGAACCCGGTCTCCTCGGCCAGCACCGAGAAGATGAAGTCGGTGCTCTGCTGTGGCAAATACTGGTACTGGCTCTGCGTACCTTGGAGAAACCCAAGGCCCGAAACGCCCCCCGCACCGACCGCCGTCACGCTCTGAATAGTATTCCAGCCGGCCCCTTGCGGATCGATCTGTGGATTCAGGAATACCACGAATCGCATAATCTGGTAGGGGCGCAACACCTGCCGGAGGATGAACGCACCGGCAAGACCTGTCTTCAGTATACCGGCGGCGTAGGCAAACCACCCGAACATGCGCCTGCGCGTTAGATAGTAGCCTCCCAAGGAAAGGCCTAGAATGACCGCCAGGGAGGCCAGCACTATGAACGTCAGGCGCGGCTCGCGGAACGTGGCAAGGAAGGGATGCGGCCGCACCAGTATATATTCCTCCACCGGAGGTATTACGGCAAAGCCCAGAACCGCCAGCCCGGATGCCGCGAAGAAGAGCACGTGCGCTATCTGAGCACCGGCTGCGAAAGCCATAGCAAAGAAGACCGGCAAGAAAACCAGCGCAGTTCCCAAATCCGGCTGCACTAGCACCAGCAGCATCGGTAGCAACGCGATGGGGATGGTCATCATGAAGCGGCTGAGCCTTCGAATGGTGGGGCCGTAGTGAGCCAGGGTTCGAGCGAGCAACAAGATGGTAGCAAGCTTGGCGAACTCGGACGGCTGCAGACCCAATCCCGCTATCCCGATCCACCGACGAGCGCCGCCCACGACCCGTCCGAACAGAAGCGTTAGCACCAGAAGTGCTACAACGGCCACGTAAACGATGACCGCAGTGTCCTTGAACACGCCGAGGCTGATCAAAGAGGCCGCAATCATGAGCACCAGGCCGATGAAAGCCCACCCGATCTGTCGCAGATGCTCGTTTCGGAGCAGCGTACCATCGGTGGTCACGTTGCTCGAATAGATGAACAGAACACCGATTGTCATCAAGGCCACTGTAACGAGCAGGATGCTATAGTCGATTCTGGAAGCTTGGCCAAATCCTCGCATCGATCTCCAGTTTAACACGACGGCGACTGAATGGGCCATTACGGTTGTGGAACGTCCGAGCGACGGATATTCCGACGGCTTGCGCTCGGGAGCGGTTTGCCCTTCAAAGCGGCCTGCCCTTCGGAAACCGAGGCCTGCCGCTCAGGCGCTATGTCATCGGGCGGCTGCTAGCCGTTCGACACCTCTTCGGTTTCGTTCAGCTCGCAGCTGATGTAGGTTTCGTGACAGTCGGTACACTCGACTACACGATGGTTACGGCGGAACTCGTCCCAGTGACGCATCTGGTTGGGCGTCAATGTGCCGGTCCCGTGGCACAGCGGGCATTCGTTCTCCAGAGCTTGAAGGACGGCATCCCGGATAAACGCAGACCGGTTTGGAATCCGGCGCAGCTCCTCTGCCAACGCGCCGTCGACCTTGAAGGTGATTATTTCCTCTTTTCGGTTTCCGCCCATTTCACGCTCCTCGTTCCACTTCCAAAAGGCCGTGAGCTCATCGAAGCGTCGGAGCGCGACCATGCCCCTGTTGATCAGGCCGCACCCCGCACGCTGACACCGGCTTGCGTAGCCGGCCGGTAATACGGTGATATTACCATCGCCCCCAGCCGTTGGGCAACTGAACGCTCGGCCGGCGTCAGGGCAAACGCAACCGGACGCACGCGTCGGCGCCGCCGGTTACGAAGGCGATCCACTCCCTGCTTCGGGCGCTTTCGGCCCGGTCCGCGAGCTCTCGCCGACCTGCGTCCAGGCGCCCTAACTCACTCCCGGCGGCGGCATCCGCTAAGCAACAGCCCGGGTCAAGCCGACCATGGTACTATGAGCCCTATCGCCGAGCTCCATTCTATCGATACGCCCGGCGGTTTCGTTACGACCTTTCTTGACCCTATTTGCCCCCCGGTTTACACTTCGTTGGTCAACACGGTGGGGGCAGTCCGGTCTTTCCGCCGGCACAGGAGTGGCGTAACGGATATCCAGAGAATTCCCGCGGTCTCGGGACGGCATCCACCACCGCGGAATCCGATGCAAGGCCAGGTTAGGATTGACTCATGAATTGGCTGTTGTTTGCGACGAAAGCGTCGGTCGTGATCCTCTCGTTTCTATTCGCCCTCGCATTCCGAGTACGTGTCGATGAGCGCCATGTTGCTCCGTTGCAGTACATTACGCTCCTCTGGCTCTTTCGGGATTTCCTGTATCTCTTTCTTCCGTCGCCGGCGGTGCTTTTCGTGTCCGACTTGGCGGTGCTCACCGGCTTCTTGATCTGGTTGCGTACATACACCGGCTCACGCGCCACCGATCGGGTCTGGTATCTGGTAGGCGGCATCGCATCGGTGTTAGCTGTCCTCGATGCATTCGGTCTGCCGGTCTTCATTGCCCCCGCCCGCCTCATCGTCTGGACCTTCGCCGTGATCTACCTGGGTACTGCCTTCATGAACGTCAGCCTCTACAATACCCCGGGCGCGGAGCTAGTCACCGACACACGAATCGTTCTGATCGGGAGCTGGGTTGCCGTCGGCATATCCTCGCTCCTGATGGGCTACCAGGATCTGGTGCTGCTTCACCTGATTCACGCCGCCACGTATCTCTCTGTCTGGTACATACTGCTTGTGAACTTCCAGCTCGTTCATACCATGAACGAGCTGACGATTCTCAACCTCAAACGGCAGGAGGCGACGCTTTTCGACTTCATGGAGACCCTGGGAGAGGCGATCGCCGAGCGGAAACCGATCAAGAACATCCTTCAGGAAGTCGTATCTACCGCCGTCCGCAGCACGGAAGCCGACGGAGGCACCATCTGGATGGTCCAGGAAGAAAGCGGAGTACTCCGCTTGTCGGCGATGGAAGGCTTCTATCCGCCACCATTCCCCTGTCCGGAAGGCACAAAGCGGAAGTCAAGCGCCGTGGAAGAGTACCTGTGGAACGTACAGATTCCCATTGGGAAGACTCCGCTCGGCGAGGCTGTCTCCGACGCGGAGCCAATTTTCGTTAAGAGCTCCGATGACGACGAGCGCCTTTCGGCCAACATAGACAAGGACATCCTCTACATCAAGAGCTTCATTGCGGTCCCGCTGCTGGTTGAGGATCGCGTAATGGGGATTCTCAGCCTCGTCCGGCGCGCGCAGGAGGCACCTTTCTCCGACGAAGACTACGGCCACGTACGCACCTTTGCAAACCACGCCTCCATGACGATCGACAACTACTACACCTACTTGGAGGCGCTCGAGAAGCGCGAGATCGAACGTGAGGTCAACATCGCAGCCGACATTCAAGAGAAGCTGGTGCCGCGCTCGTTTCCGAAGAGCCGGCGCATGGAGATCGGCGTCTACTCCAACTCGGCTCGTGGCGTGAGCGGCGACTACTACGATGTGCTCAAGCTCGACGACAACAAGCTCGGAATCGTGATGTGCGATGTGGCGGGCAAGGGAGTACCGGCAGCGCTGGTCATGGTTATGATCCACTCCATCCTCCGCCTTATCGCCAGCCCAAAGCGCGATGTCGCTGCCACGCTGACGTGGATAAACCGCGGTCTTTCCGGCCAAATCGACCTTGACCATTATGCCACAATGAGTTACCTCACCATTGACGAGAACGACATGGTCCTCACGTACTCCAACGCCGCTCATCACCCGCTTATGCTGGTGCGGAACGGTTCGGGCAGCATCGAGAAAGTGGACACACAAGGACTTCCGGTCGGCATCGAGCGCGACATGGTCTATCCGCAGAAACGGGTTCGGATACAGCAAGGCGATGTCATGGTGCTTTACACGGATGGTATCATCGAGGCCATGAACCCGCAGGGGGAACAGTTCACCATAGAACGGCTGACCGAGGTAGTTCGAGCCCACCGAGAGGGCTCCGCTACGGAGCTTACGAAGGCTATTCGTTCTTCCGTGGAAGAGTTCGTGGGATCGGCTCGTCAGCATGACGACCAAACGCTTCTGGTGCTGAAGGCCACATAGAGAGCCAATACACAATCCGGCCGAAGTGTGCGAGAATGGAGGTGGTATGGAACTACATCAACGATCCAATGGCTCGGTTCAGATCGTCGATATAGACGGCGACTTGGACTTGTACAACAGCTTCAAGCTCAAAGAGCTCGTGAATCAACTGGTCAACAGCAAGGTGGCCGGCTTAATCCTGAACTTCCAGGATGTAAGCTACATTGACTCCAGCGGAGTCGGCGTCCTCATTTACACCAATTCGCTGCTGAAAACCAACAATACGCCGTTCCGCATCATCCAGGTGCACGGATCAGTTCGTCGCGTGATCGAGCTCACAAAGCTTATCGGCTTCCTTCCTATCGTTGACACGGAAGAGGAGGCCCTGAAGCAAGTCTCGGGCAAAAGTTAGGGGGAGCTATGGCTACCAATGAGATAAAGATCGACGACAATAACCCACTCTTTAGCACACAAGGGCTCTTCTATAAGGAGTTCCCAAGCGATCTTCGGCAGGTCCGCTACTTCACTCTCTTAATCGTGCAGAAGTCTCCTCCGGAGTTTCAAGAGGTCAACCTCCTCGAGCAACAGATCAGTGAGATCATCAAGAACGCCATCAAGCACGGAAACAAGCAAGATATCAACAAGAAGGTCCGTGTTTGGTACGGCTTCGACGACACTTCGGCCAGGTTGATCGTCCAGGACGAGGGACCGGGATTCCAGCGCCTGGAGGAGTGGAACGAGTTCCTTAGGCACCGCAATGAGGCTTTTGAACAACAAGATTTCGAGGAGATGGCCAAATACATCTCATACAGAAGCCCGGATTCCGCCCCGGACGACGGCGGTAACGCACTTTTCGCAGCAGTCGAATACTGGAACGATGGCGTGGTCTTTAACTCCAAGCGAAACTGCATCGCTCTGAAGCGTACATTCCGACGCAAAAAGAAGAAGGCTCCCGGCGTGGCCGTGGGGCAATCGGCCGGAGCAGAATAGCCCGGCCGCAACACAGACATGGAGGGGGCTTCGGCGCGCCCCTCGGGATGGACGGTCGTGCCACAGACAGCTGAACAAACACAGCTGCGCATCCCGCTGAAGGTGACGGTTACCCGCGCGGCGGCGGATTACTTCATGCGGCATAACCGCCCGCTCAAGCGCATTCACATGGCGGACGATGCCGAGGAGTTCGGCTTTGTCGCGGAAACGGTGGACCGGCCGCTTGTCCATCGCTTGACCATGGCGGACTACCTCCAGCGGCTCGAGTTTGTGTCGGTGGATCCGCTGGAGAAGAGAAATGAGATACTGGAGCTCACGACGCAGATCTCTCTGAGCCTCCTGTACCGGAAGTTCGCCGCGGAGATTCGCTCCCGCCTCCTCAAGCTTCCGGAAGTAGAAGCATGGAATCGCCAGAATCCGTCCGCCATCTTGGACGAGCAGACCCGGTTTCGCGAGACGGTGGTCAACCGGGAGATGTCTCGGCACTCCGACCTGATAAAGAATCTGAAAAAGAGTATCGTCCGCCCACTCGTCGACGAGATTAACAGCCAGAGCGACATGGATGCTCCGGACCGCGACGCCGATAAGCGCCTCGCGCTCGAGTACGTCAACAACCTCAGCTCCTACGACTGGTATCTCCTGATTCTCCTCAGAACCAAGCTCGGAGCACGCCCGGAGGAGCTCATTCGCTCGGTTCTGCGCACATATGTCCGAAAGAGCACGGTCTCCGAATACCTACCCCTTATGGTCGTAGAGCTCGTCATGATCGGGCAGAACACCAATATGGTAAACGCAGGCCGCCGCATCTACGGGGAACCAGTACAGCCCGAGTCGATCATGACCAACCCGGAGATGAAAGACGCGGTCGTTGCCGAGATGCATCGCGCCGGGCAGAGTTTGGCGTTGGACTGGCATGTAAGCCCGCGCCGTCTCGACCCGAACGCGCGGCAACGGTTGACCATATCCCTATACAACATGGAGTTCCAAATGCAGGAGTTCCGTGACTCGGTCAATCGTCACAAGAACATGAACCTCAGCGACCACAGTCTCAAGGACTTTTTCGCGACCGTGGGAGGGACGGCTCAGCAGTCGCAGCTTGGCCTTTACTATCTGAGCTGCCTAAGAAGCGCGTGCGACGACCTGGACATCCGATTTGACTCCATGGTGAGCGAGGTTCCCGGAAAGGGAACCGCGTTCTTCAGCTTGATTCTGCAGTTTTAGCTCCTCAACGCTTCCTGATCGCCCACCCGCGGCTCACAGCTCCCGGGGAATACCGCTCGTTTCTGGATTCTCGAAGCCTCACGGGGCGGCAGCGGCGAGCTACATCCGTTGTTGACGCCCGGTATTCAGTCCCTCGGAGAGTTCTGCCGGCGGAACATCAGAGGTGTACGGTAACCTCGGCGGCAATCTTGCAAAGCGCCGCCTCGAACTCACCGAGCGCTTCCGGTTTTCCGACGGCACCTTGGAGTATTGGCGGCTTGCCGCCCCCTTTTGCATGTACGAGCGGGAGTGCCTCTTGCTTGAGCCGCTCGAATGAGAATCCGCTCTCAGGAGGCGCGGCAACCACCCACTGAATCGTGCCGTCACTTCGATTGATCACGCAACAGACGAGGTCCGAGTACGCCTCAACGCAGCGCTCCGCGACTACCCTCGGAATCCGTTTTGCGGCCTCCGACAGGTAGATCACGCCAACTCGGACGGGGCCGCACTGCCGGGCGCGCTCGTTCACCCTTTCGGCATACGCCGCTGCAAGGCGCTCCCGTTGCTGCTCTGCGGTGTACTCGGCGCGCTTCACTCTCTGCTCCAGATCCGCCACGGCGCCGGTGATATCTCCAGCCGGAACCGAAAGCCGGTCGGTCAGCTCGGCAGCGATCTCACTCTTGAGCCGGTAGTCCGCGTATGCTCGATCGCCGATCTTCCAGTACAGACGAACCCTGCCGCGGATCCGCTCTTGCCGGATACAGTGGACGAGCCCGACTTCGCCGGTGCGCCCCGTATGAACGCCCCCGCACGCCACCCGGTCGAACGCCTCGATTTCGACGATCCGCAGTGTGCCGCCCACTGCCGGCTCGCGACGGAGAGCGAGCGCCGGCAGCTCACTCTCCTCCGCCCAGAACGTCCGAACAGGCCGATTTTCGGTAATGACCCGGTTTGCCCGTCGCTCGATGCGGCTGAGCGTATGCCAAGCAATATCTTCGGCGTTGATCTCGATCGTCGTGTACTCGCCACCCTGATGAACGCTTACGGTCGCATACTCCCCAATCTGCATCAGAGCCGCGGAGAGCACGTGTTGACCGGCATGCTGTTGCATATAATCGAACCGCCGGTCCCAGGAGATTCCCCCGTCAACATGCGTGCCGGGCGGCGGAGCGCGATCAGGCTCGGCGTCGATCACATGCCATACCTGGCCGTCTTCCTTCCACGTATGGAGTACCGGAAAGCCGCCGAGGAAACCATGATCGGCAGGCTGCCCTCCTCCCTCCGGGTAGAAAGCGGTTCGGTCGAGCGCCACTTCCGCTCGGGGCGTCGCCTGCTTCGATTGCTTCCCTTGCTTCCGGCCCTTCGCGGCTTTCTCTCCAGTCCGTTCCCTCCCCGGCGCAGCGGACGCCGCCGGCCGTACATCGACGACCACCGCGCCAAACTCGGCGAGATACGGGTCTTGATAAAAGAGCAACTCGGTCAACACGTACGCCAGTATAACACGGTCGCACCGCTTTGACCTACACACCGGTTGCGCCGTATTATGGGCCCGGTGTCATCCGTGGACGTATCGAGCATCCGATTGACCGTGCCGAGCGAGTATCCCACCGCTCCGCAGCCGGTATCGGCAGAACAGGCTATTGAGGATCTCGGTCTACCAACTCTCGCGCGTGCACTTGCTGGGGAGCATCTTCGCGAGCGGGACGCATTCGCTTTCCTGTCGGGCGCTGTCGGAGACCCGGAGGTGATTCGTTACCGCCAAGAGGTATTCCGCGTATTCAAGGAGCGTGGCGGCGTTCGCCGAACCTTTGCCGAAGTGTTGCCTGAACTGTGGGAGCTCCATGCCTTCTCAGCCGCCCGATCGGAGAGCTCCGGCCCGTTGCAGCAGACCATTTGGCGCCTTGGGGAGCTCGAGCTCTTTGTTTCCTGCGTGAACAAGCTTCTCTCGGGACTGAAGTCGGAAGAGCACTTAGAGTCTCGCGCACTCAGACAACTCACCCACCAACTCGAACAACGCGCAGCCCAGGAAGACTTTGCGGCAATGCAAAAGGAGCTCCCCAAGCTGCGTGAAGGCCTCAAACGCAAGAAAAGCGTCACGGTGGGCATTAACCTCGATGACAAGCTTCGCCCGGTGGAAGCCACAGTTCTCTCCATAAACGAAGAGCGTTTCCATAAGCAAAGCCTCCTCCACCGGGTTCTTGGGGTTAATACGCCCTTTACCGCATCGACACCGATCTTAACTACTCCGGTTCCCGGAGACTTCAAGTTCGGGCGGGGCTCCACCGTGCCCCTCGCTCCGCTGTTTCAAGAGGTCGAGGAGCTCCTCTCGTCGGCGCTGCGGCCGGTTGCGTCCAAGCTGGCCCGGTTCGTTACGGTGAACGCCGACATGCTCGAGGGAGTCCGGCAAGACGCAGCGGGGTTTCTTGCTGCGTGCGATCTGGCCGAACGCTTCGAGCAAGCCGGGTATACCACGTGTTTTCCCGAACTTCTGCCACAGGAGGAACGGAGATCCGTTTTTCACGGTCTCTACAATCCGCTCCTCGCGCTTGCCTCTATCGAGGAAGAGAGGCCCGAACCCGTCATCGCCAACGACATTTCCTTTGACGCGGAGGGCCACTTTTTCGTGCTTACCGGCCCCAACCAGGGTGGAAAGACCACGTTTACGCAGGCACTCGGCATCGCACACGCACTGGCACAGTGCGGGCTCTTCGCGCCCGCGAGCTCGTGCTCGCTGTCCCCTGCGGATCGGATCGAAACGCACTTTCCCGCGGCCGAGCGCGGTCCGGTAGACACCGGCCGCCTCAGCGAGGAGGCGGCACGCCTCTCGGAGATCGTCTCGGCCGTCACATCCGAATCACTGGTGCTTCTCAACGAGAGTCTCGCGAGCACCGGACCTCATGAAGCATCTGCGATCGCGGAGCAGCTTCTGCAGGTGTTCTCGCTCTTGGGATTGCGAGGAGTGTACGCCACTCACCTCCATGAGCTGGCGGCGCGGATCCCCGACATGCAGCTGAACCGTGGCCTCGCGCCGCTGATCGCCGAAGCGCACGTCAAAGGCGGCCGAGCCCATCGGACCTTCTTCATTCGTCGCGGCTGGCCCGCCGGGCTTAGCTACGCACACGACATCGCCGAACAGTACGGCCTCAGCTTCCGCCACATGACGGAGGCGCTCGCCCGACGAGGCGTGCTTCCGGAGCAGCCGGCGGATACTCCCGAGGATACTCGCGACACCGGCGCTTCGTCCTACGAAGGGGCGCAAAGCAGCTCGCAAGGCTCCACCGAAACCGGAGCTCAGGAACGCCGCGGCCCCGGCGCCTGCGACGGTCACTCGTAGTACTCCGCCTTGGTGAACACGACCCGGATCGATGCCCGAGTCCGGTAGTTTCCCCCACGCACGGTAGTCCTAGGCACTTCCGTCAATGCCAGCCGCCCCCGCAGCTCTCGCGGCTGAGCAGCGTACTCCGTCCGTGCCCGGTTGCGGATTGCCTCTCTCAAGGCCTCTCTCAGCGCATCGAGTTTCGCATCCGCTCCTTCCGCCGTACGGACCTGCCCCGTTCCCGTAGAAGGGCTCAGACGCCGGCTCTGCCACGCCTCGTAGCGAGCCTGCTGGAAGTCCCGGAGGCGATACCGCACCACCGCGTACACCCGTCCTTCGGCCTCGCGGCCCTGGGCGACCCTCATCCGCTCGTCCCCCCAAGCAATCTCAGCAATCGGATCGAGCTCGAACACCGGTGTTACACCGTGCCCCCGGCGATCCGGCACATATCGGAAGCGATACCCGTACACCATTCCTGAGAAAACCTGCCGAGCTTCCTCCAGAATTCGTCGTATCGCGCGGTCCTCATCGCGCGGCTCCGGTGCGCCGCTTTCGGGATCGTAGGGCGTAAGCTGGGTCCAGAACTCGCCCTCGAGCAGATCCCCACCTGCCTCGGCCACCCCGCCGGCAGCGAGCAACAGCAGAAGCGCAAAGATACCTACTTTGGGACTTCCCGCCGTCCGCGCAATCAAACGCCAGGCTCTGCTTGGAGTAGCGATTCTCCGTAGACTCGTCGGCAGGCTCCGTCGCGCACGCAACCGCCGTACCGGCGGCGCACCCGGATGCCGCGACAGCTTCGAGGACGCCGGCCACGCGCCGGCCGGTGTGGCCGCCAATATCGCCCCCTCTGTCACGGCAGATCGTAAGGACACGGTCCGCCGCCTCCTGCTATCGGCTCAAGAACGCACGGATCGGGCTGATCCGCAGCCTGACCACGAAGTAGAGGTACGCAATCACGAAGCCTGCAAGATGGGTCAGATGCGCCACGCCGGTACCGCGTCCATACACTGAGGAAAACAGCTCCAGAACTGCGTAGCCGACCACCAACACCGGGGCAGGTATCGGCACGATGCCGAAGAGGAATATGGTCGACCTGGGAAAGAGCGTGGCGAATGCGAGCAGCACCGCAAAGACGGCTCCCGAAGCGCCCAGAAGCTGGATGTAGTACTCCCCGGTAACCCAGTACACGCCAAGCGACGCAATGCCCGCCAGGAGCCCGCTCAGCAGGTAGAAGAGCAGAAACTCGGAGCTACCCAGGCGCCGCTCCACCTGCATCCCGAAGATGAAAAGCCCGAACATGTTGAACAGGATATGCCCGAGCCCCGCCGTAGAGTGGACGAACATGTAGGTGAACGGCTGCCATACCATCCCGGAATCGACCACCTCCAGCGGATTCATCGCCAGAAGCGGTACTAGGCCGGGCGCCAGAAAGGTGAAGAAATATACGATAACGTTGGTGCCAATGAGGATAAGTACCGCGTTGAATTCACGGTACGGTAAGGGACGCCGGAGAACCGAGCTTCGTCTCATGCTCATCAATGTACGCTGAACGGGCCCTCCTCAGCAAGCGGTACCGAGCAACCCGCCTTGATTCGTTGCCGGACACCGGCTACGCTCTATCCCATGTCGCGGCGCAAGCGCCCGGATCGATACACAGACCAAGCGAAAAAGTCCGGCTACCCGGCCCGTTCGGTCTACAAGCTCCAGGAGATCGATCGTCGCAATGGGCTTCTTCACCCCGGCATGAGCGTCCTCGACTTGGGCGCAGCGCCGGGGAGCTGGGCTACGTACGCGCTCCGGCGCGTCGGAGCGCGCGGTCGCCTCGTTGCGGTGGATATCAAGCCCATTACGGGCTTGCCCACCGATGACCGCTGCACCCGGCTCGTGGCGGACATGAACGCGGACTCCACCGTCGAGCAGCTCCGCGACCTTGGTCCGTTCGACCTCGTTCTCAGCGATGCCGCTCCCAACACCACCGGTAACCGCACCGTCGATTCGTCCCGTAGCGCTGAGCTGGTCGAGCAAGCGCTATCGCTCTGTTCCGCCTGCCTCGCCCCCGGCGGAGCCGCTGTCCTCAAGCTCTTCCAGGGCGGGGACGAGCAGCAGTTGCGGAGTTCGGCCGCCGCCCTCTTCCGGTCCGCAAAGCTCACCAAACCGAAAGCTTCGCGAAGCGAAAGCATCGAGCTGTTTCTGGTGTGTACTGGTTTTTCGCCGAGTGCCGATATACACTAGAAGAAGCTCGCGAGGATGGAAGTGACACCATGAGCCTCACAGCCAACCCACAATGCCCCCGACTTCCGGGTCGGTCCATTTCCGCCGTAATGCTCGGCGTTCTTCTGCCGGTCGCCCCCGTGCTTGTAGCCACTGCTTGCGCGAGCGTTGAAGGAATAAGCCTCTCCGCACCCGTAGGCTTGCGCCTCGACTACGCCACCGAGCGCGAGCTCGAAGGTGGCGACGGGCGCACCGGCGGCGGCAATGGTCCTGAGGTTTCGTATGAGGCGGGAGACGACCCCAAGCGCCCACCCCGCCCCTCCGAGGAAGACGACCTCGAGCCGAACCAAGCCCAGCTGGATATCGCCGAGAGTGCGGAGAGACTCATCGGAGCACAGTCGCTCCACGTGGGCGACCGGACCTTTAACTTCGATTGTACCGGCGTTGTGCTCGCTGCCTATTACGGCGCCGACATCGACCTTCTCGTGGAGTTCCTGCAGCACCAGGGCAACGGTGTTCGCCGGCTCTACCGGATGGCCCGAGAGCACGACGTCTTCTCGGACGACGAGATTCCACAGGTGGGCGACCTCGTCTTCTGGGACAACACCTACGATAAGGCCGGAAACGGCCGGTTCGATGACGAGCTCACCCACGTCGGCATCGTAGTTGACGTCGATCCCGGCACCGGCGCCATTCACTATCTCCACCAGCACGCCTCCCGCGGCATCGTCGTCGAGCGAATGAATCTGTTGGAGCCGGACCGGGAGTACCGGCACGTCGACGGAGAACGCCGCGTGGTCAACGCGCGGATGCGCCTTTCCGAGCACCGACACGTCAAACCCGATCAGTACCTTGCAAGCCACCTCTTCCGCGGATTCGGCAGCCTACACGAGATCGAGGACCTGCTTGATGGCTGAGGCCGGATAAGCAGCACGCGAATGGACGTTCGCCCTCCGTACGCTGAGATGCCTACAACGAGAACTCACCCCGGAGGGAAGCCGTCGTGTACACAACGGCGTCGCCGAGCGTGGTCGTGGTTGCCGTAATCGTATTCGCTTAACACGGCGTCAGGCGGGACAGAAGCGTCAGGCGACACAGAGGCGCCGGCCGGGATAGAGGCATCAGGCGCACCGGCGAGCAAGCCGCTCACTGACGTCCCGAAGCATCTCCCGCCAGGGAGTGACCGGCAGACGCGCGATCTCACGTCGAGCGCGAGAAGTGAACCGTTCGGCCTCATCTCGCGCTCGATCGACTCCCCCAGCACGATGCACCATCCGAATCACCTGGACCAACTCCGAATCGCTCCACGATTGCCTACCGGCAACGCGGTTGAGCTTGGCTTCGTTCCGGGCTGCGTAGATGAACGGAAGCGTGATAACTCCTGCCCGCAAATCGATTCCGACGTTCTTGCCGAGGTTGTCCTGAGCTCCGTCGTAGTCCAGGACGTCGTCGACGATCTGGAACGCCATTCCGACATTGTACCCGATCCGTCTCAGGCGCTCCTCCGTAATACGGTCGGCGCCGGCTTCGCTGGCGCCAAGCGACATCGAAAGCGAGAAGAGAAGCGCGGTCTTCCCGAGTATGCGCCGGAAATAGTTCCGGATACTCAGGCTCCGGTCTTCCGACTCCCCGATCTCTGTCGCGCACATGCGCATTGCCGCCCGGGCAAAAGGAGTAGCGCGGTGCGTATCGGCGAGCTCCGACATAACGCCAAACGCCTGGCCGAACAGGTAGTCCCCCATCAACACCGCGTCCCGAGTACCGTAACAGCGGTGAAGCGTCGCACGCCCGCGGCGAACATGCGCGTCGTCTACGATGTCGTCGTGGATGAGGCTTGCCATGTGAAGCAGCTCGACTGCGGCGGCTAGCCGGAATAACCGATTCGGAACAGGATCTCCTGCGGCAACGTGCGCCGCCAGTACCATCATGCCGGGCCTGAGCCGTTTCCCTCCCTGGTATTGATCGCGAAGCGGCCCGGAAAAACTCTGCCCCGCCCCCGCGAGCATATCGTGCACAATCGCATCGACACGGCTCAGCTCCGCTTCAATAGCCGGATAACGCTTCCAAAACTCGGCCATGCTCGATTCCTGATCCCAATATACTCGTTGGCCCGGCAAGCCGGCTCCCCCTTAATGGAGAACCGGCTCGCCCGAGTACAGGTAGGTCTTCCGCGCTAACCACGTTCCATTCCACCATTTCTTGAGCCACGGGATCACCCAATGGTCCAGTCCGAGCCCGCGCCCTGCGCCACCGAGAAACACAATGGAAGCAGCAATGTACCACAGAAGCACGGAACTCCCCCATCCCGAGACGACGAACATGACGCCCATGCCGATTGACCCGAGGGAAGCCAGGAAGGTGAACAACCCGGCAATGAGGAGAATACCGATTCCTACCTGGCCCACGACAACGAGCACCTGCGCCGCATACGCGACTATCGGATGCGCACTGAGAACGGTCTCCGCAAACCACGTGTAGATCCCGATCGCTTCCTGCAACACCGTGTCGCCGTAGGCAGCCCCGTTGCCACCGTTCGGCGTAGCGCTTGTGGCCGCGCTTACCCCGTCGGAGAACTGTATGCCCGGGATGTAGATGTTGCCGGGTGAGGGGTTGAATATCCCTCCTTCGCCCGGATTGAGCCATCCCGTGGAAACCTTGGATACTCCCTCGATAAGCCAGCTGACTCCCACAAAGACCCGTAACGGAAAAGACCAGTACACGGGAAGCTTGTACGACAGGTGCGAACCGGTAAGCGAACGCCCGTCCTTTACGTTGAGGAACTGTCCCTGAAGATACTCCCAAACCGCGTTGAAACCGGCGAGCCCGACCAGATAGTGCAGGTTTATCAAGTGCTTGATTGCAAGCGCCGCCATTCCGTTGAGGCTCACCCCCATCACATGGGCAACGCCCCGCTTGCTCCCGAGCGACACCATCTGTCCGTGGTAGTTACTCTTGAACTTCTTCTCCGAGCCTTTCCCTTTGACCCGGGTTGCCACGTTGTGGGCGGCCACGTCCGCCGTCTGAATCGCGGTCTCCACGATCTGAGGAACTACTCGCTCCCCTTCCACGTACCAGATCATGTCGCCGACGAGGTACACGTTGTCGAAGTCCACGCTCCGCATCTCGTCGGTTACGAGCACGCGCCCGCGTTCGCCGACGATGTACCGCTCGTCTTCGTCGAAGTGACACCCCGCCATGCCGTGGATACCCTCCGGGCTGGCTTGCGAGCACTCATCCCCGGAAACATGGCCTTTGGTGAGCGGGACGTGAGCCGAGAACTCACACCCGTGGATACCGGCAGTCCACACGAACGTGTCAGTGCGCACCTCTGTTCCGTCCTCAATGCGGACAACTCCCGGCTCCGCTTTGACGATAGGCGAGTTGAGCATGATCTCCACGCCCTTGTCTTCCAAATACCGCTTGGCCTTCTGTTGAAGGCGTACCGGCAGGCTAGGGAGGATATTGTCCATCATCTCGACCACCACGATCCGCACCTCGTTCTTACGGACGTGGTACTTGCTGCAGAGCACATCGCGGCGCTCCATAAGCTCACCGGCCAGCTCGATGCCCGTGAAACCCGCTCCGGCAATCGTGAACGTGAGCATCCGCCGGCGCTTCTCCGGGTTCGGCTCCCGCGCAGCTTCACGGAAACACGCATCGACCTGGGTACGGATCCGGATCGCGTCCTCGAGGCTCCATAGGGTAAAGGAATTCTCCTGCACCCCTTCGATCCCAAAGAACTCCGGGGCACCTCCCGCGCCAATGATCAGATAGTCGTAGTTGTAGCGCGCCGTATCCGAGATGAGCTCGTTGTTCGGGAAGTCGATAGAATCGATCTGGTCAGTCACCACGTTCACCGTTGTGCCGGCGAATATCTTCTTGAAGCCCACCTGCACCGCTTCCGGATCGGTCCGGGAACCCGCTATCTCATGAAGCTCGGTCATTAGAGTGTGGTAAGGGTTCTTATCGATAAGCGTTATCTGAACGTCTTCCCGACGCTTGAACTTCTTATAAAGCCGCTTGGCAGCATGAACGCCGCCATAGCCACCGCCTAATATCACGATTCGTTTTGCGGCCATGGTTCCCGCATCCCTCCCTTTCATCTAATATCGTGCCTACAATAACGATAGCACACTAACCCGTCAATATACGTGAAGCAGCTATCCAACCTCCGCGGTCTCCGAAAACGTGAGCTCACCCGACGATTGCTGTATCCTGCGATTCAGAAGCCACTCGTTTTCCGCCAGATATACGTACCGTCCATCACGATCGACGGCGATTCTATGCTCGTACCGAGCGACAAACGCGTCGAGCACCTTCTTTGGCCCGTCTACCCACGCTGCTCGAGTATACTCCAACGGCTCGAACCGGCACGCCGCCCGGT
>Ga0207421_10001296_pt1 | contig 32476 bp, 24 predicted proteins | sample SodLakKL_010_SED_4_FD_187542 | JGI IMG/M metagenome (GOLD analysis project Ga0207421, IMG submission 187542) | Alkaline sediment microbial communities from Lake Tanatar, Kulunda Steppe, Russia - 8KL_010_SED (SPAdes) (version 2) | ecosystem: Environmental > Aquatic > Non-marine Saline and...
CCAACGGTGCCGGCTACGTGCGTTCCATGCCCGTCGCAATCATCTCCGTCGCGACCATCGCCAATAGCATCAAAACCGAAGACCGCGCGACCCCCGAAGTCTACATGCGAGTAATTAATACCGGTATCCATGATGTAAGCTCTAACACCCTGTCCGGTCTCTGTGTAGTTGTACAGACCATCAAGAGGAAGATCCCGCTGATCAACCCGATCGAGTCCCCATGTGGCATTCGACTGGGTATTGAATTTGTAAACCTTTCTGTTTTGCTCTACGTAAGCTACGTTAGGATTTTTTTCCAGCGCTTCGAGAGCCCTTTCCCTGGCGTGCTCCGGCATGTGCACGGTAAAAGCTTGCAGAGCGTGTTCAAAAACGCGATCCACCTGAACATCCATGGATTTTGAAAAGTCAGAAGCAAAGTCGGAGGCTTTTTTAGCATCGGCCCGCATTACGACGATGTATTCTCCGGGAATGAGATCATCCAGCCCCTCAACATCACCAATCATATTAATTTCAGATTCTCCTACTGGAGACCTGTTTTCGAATGTATCGTTGTTTACAGGGGCGTCGCATGCCGAGAGCCCGAAAAGCGCCGCGGCAGCAAGGCCCAGCACGGATAATTTTATTTTACTCAGGTACATAAATGAAGATAGTTAGTTAGCGTTTTGTCCATGTTAGATATAGCGCGCCTCAGCGCTTCAGCTATTATAATTTATTTTAACAGATGATGCAAAAAGTAAATTACTTTATAAGGATTTACATACTTGTTGTAACAAACTTATCCTAACTAATTGACTGGCAACCGGTAACAAAGATGCCTTTCCAGCGAGATCAATCGAGCTGTATTTGATGATCTTCAAACGCTCAGTAAATAACCGGTAAAATATGGGCAACTATATGGGCAACTATGGAGTGCAGCCCCAGCCAGAGTGTGTGGCTCCCGCGGCTCTTCCAAAGCGTGATGGTTTGTACCATATCCGAACGCCTGCTGTGTATTGCGACTCCTCGAAGCCGGGCAGGATGAGGGCGCAATCGGTTTTGTCGGCAGCCGGTCTGCCTGATGCACGGGAATGATGAACACGAGCTTTATCTGAAAGCTCATCCAGGTAATGAGAAGCCTGGTCGAGCTGGTAGTATGATATGGTTACCGTTGTCTGAATCGTGCGGCTGAGCTGCCTGAATGAAACTTCAGCGAGCTTTTCTGCAAGCTCATCAGCAGGAATCTGAGGCTTGGGCTCCAGTAAAATAAACGGCAGAGGACGAATGTAGGAAAGGTGAAGGTTTTGTGGTGATGCAATCATGGCCCGGCTGTGCGGCTGAACTGCCCGTGCCATTTCAGGCTCACCATTGCTGCAGGATGAAAGCAGTATAAGCTCGAATCGATCGGCATCATCATTTAAAAAATTTCTGAGCCCCTCTGCAAAGGATGATATACTCACTTCCAGATTATCGTGGGTTGCATGATATCCGCTGTGGGCCATATTCGGTATTTCATGACCGTAAAAAAGAAAGAAGCTGCGGTGATTATCTGAAGTTTCCGAGACTTTCAGATTCTGGTACAAAGCTGATTCAGTGGCGAGAAAAGCATCACCCTTTGCCCCGGGTTTATAAGGATACACGCCCTCCCGGTTTCCAAAGCGATAATGATAAAGCATGCCCGACAGTCCTCCAATCAGTGGCTTGCTCTTTTGGTGAAAGATGAAAATTTCACCCGTATTGGAAAGTTCGGCCAGCATTTTGGCGTCAGCCAGAATTTCCTCATCTGCCTGACGCGGATTGCCAGTGGAGTCATGATACAAATAATCGGAATCGCCGTGTATGTAGTAGATTAGCGTGTAAGCCGTTTTTTTTGCAGGGGTGCTGTCATCGACCGGCATAACCAGCTCTTCGGCCAGCCCGCAGGCGCTTAAGGTTGTTAAAACAGCTAATATTAGAAGTAGGCGGCTGTGCATATTACTCTAAAATAAAAAGCCTTCCCAAAATGAGGAAGGCTTTAAATGTTTAAAAGCTCTGTCTGTTTATAGGAGCAGCAAAATAATTATAATCAACAGTGCTGTAGTGAGGCCGATGGTAATTGTCCGGTTGTTGGCCTGTTCCATAGACTGCTGGGAATAGTCGGAATAATCATCGAGGTCTTCATCCGAGATTTGCTCGTAACCATCCAAACCGTTGAGCTGATTAGACCGGTCTGTGATTTCGGATTTCAGCAATGCAAGTTGTGCAGTTTCATCTTCATTAAGTGAAGCCTTTTCTTCGATTACACGAACGGTTTCTAACATATTCTCATAAGAGTCATTCAGAATACTTCGCTTCTCATCAGCGGTCTCTGCAGCTTTTACAAGCTGTACGGTTTCATTCATGTGCTTTTTGAGTACTTCATTCAGGTTTTGCGCTGATGCAGTCTGCACAGATACCCCCAGCATCAGAATAAAAGTCAGTACGGAAAACATCTTCATCTTAGTCATATCAGATTGTATTCGTTAGTAGTTATTTTGGCTGTAAATGACTTGCTGTCATACAGTAACAGTCTTAGTACTCTTATAGAAGGTAATTTGACTAACGAGCGTTCACTTATCTGCAATGATGTGGCTGAGGCGTCTGTACTACTTGTTATAGGGCTTCAGTTTGGATTCAATTGTATTACGGCGCGGTTCCTGCCATTCCGGAAGCTTTAATGATGTACCAAGCGTTTCATCGGTTTCATCAACTAAAAAACCCGGACCCTCTGTCGCTATTTCAAAAATCACGCCACCGGGCATTCTGAAATAAATGGACTCGAAATATTTCCGGTCCTTAACTTCGGTTACCTGCAGCCCGAATTCATCTTCCAGCTGCTTTTTAATTTTGATCGACTCATCAATCGATTCCACCCTGTGCGCTACATGATGCACCGTTCCTATGCCGTTAATACCCTTCGGCAAGTCTTCGGCCTTCGCGTCGAGTAGAAAGACGGTATTGCCTGCACCTTTTTCGGTGGTTTCCATCTGCGTGTAGTTTCCTTCTTTATTAACAGTCTGGTAGCCAAATGCATGCATAAATCGCAAGGACTCTTCCAGGTCTTCGACGGCAAGTACCACGCTGTGGATTCCTCTTATAGCATTTGCAGCATCAATTTGGTCGGTTGTCCAAACGGGTTTACGCTCGTCTGAAGCATCTTCTCTGATGGATAACTTTAAACCTGAAGGGTCCTCAAAAGTAAGGTACTCGATACCAAACCTCTTTTCGGAACGAGCCTCTCTTTTATTCTCTTTAAGTCGTTCTTTCCAAAACTCGAGTGACTCTGAAGGAGCCGAAAATACGGTTTCGAATACCTGCCCACTTCCAGTTACTCCCTCTCTCACGCCCTGATCACCGTAGGGGAAAGTCGTAAATACTGTGGAAGGCAAACCTATTTTGTTGCCATAATAAAAATGATATACCTTTTCATTATCGAAATTTACAGTCTCTTTTATAAGCCGCTGCCCCAGTAATTTGACATAAAAGTCGTAATCTTCCTGGGCTTCATTAACAGTTGCGGTTACGTGATGAATACCCTTAATTTTTTTTTTCAAGTTCATTTCAAAAAGTGATTGAGCTGTTCTTAAGCAGGTTTCCATTTACGGAGCGCCTACATCATAATTAATTAATTTATTTGTTCAAACAAACAATTTGATTCTCTGAAGCGTTCAAACACTCACTTAATATGTTGCGGCAGTTACGATTTAATTGTCTTTTTTTTGATTCAGTTTTGTTTATTTATACGTATAAATGGGAAAGTCCTACTCACTCTAGCCTTCAATCTAACCTCATCCCGGCAGACTCAACTGTATCCAGTCTATGAATAACCAAAGATGGCAGGAAATTTCGCAGGTACTCGACAAAGTGCTTACTCTCGATGAATCCAAGCAGCTCACCTGGCTTGAAAGTAACTATGGAGATGATAAGGAGCTGATAAAGGAAGTTCGGGAAATGCTTTTCTCTATATCAGAATCCAGAGACCGGGACTTTCTTAATGCTGAAACCAGCGGCCATGCGGATCTTCTCGGCGACGTAAAAGAGTTTTTTCTCGACGATTCTGCGGATGCAGAGGATTTAATAGGCCAAATGGTTGGGCCTTATCGCATAGATGATGTGCTTGGGAAAGGCGGCATGGGCAATGTTTACAAAGCCAGCAGAGCCGACGGGCAGTTCGAGCAAACTGTAGCCATCAAGTTCATACAGAATCAGCATCAGTCTTCCCAGCGTTTAGATCGTTTCAGGCAGGAACAGAAGATTCTGGCTAATCTTAATCACCCTAATATTGCGATGCTGCTAGACGGCGGGGTAACGGAAAATGGTTATCCTTATCTCATAATGGAATGTGTGCAGGGTGTACGAATAGACCACTACTGCCGAGATAACAAGCTGTCCGTTTTAAAACGGCTTGAGCTTATCAAAAAAATCCTGAGTGCCATTAATTATGCGCATTCAAACCTGATTGTCCATCGTGACCTGAAACCAAACAATATTCTGGTTACAGAGAACGGTGATGTGAAAATTCTGGATTTCGGTATTGCCAAACTCATGAGCGAGAAACTGGATGATGAACAGCTTCATACGCGCACCGGCCAGCGGTTTTGGACCCCATACTACGCAGCGCCTGAACAGGTACTTGAGCAGCCCGCACGCGTACAAACCGATATCTACTCGCTCGGTATGCTTATGTTTGCGCTTCTTACAGATACTATGGCGTTCGATTTTAAAGACAAGGGCATTCATAAGATTGAAAAAATGATTGTTGAGGAATCCCCCTTACTTATGAGTCAGGGAGCATCTACTCTCAGCGATGATGAAACACGTGCCTCTTTCGGTATGCGGAAATCACATTTGGTAAATACGCTCCGAAACGACCTGGACGCTATTGTTGATATGGCCATTCGAAAAGAGCCGGAGTTTCGCTACCCGTCTGTTTCCGCCCTGTATGATGACATCTGTCGCTTTCAGACAGATCGTCCCGTTCGTGCTAAAAAAGGTAGTTTCAGCTATCGTGCTAAAAAATATATGAGGCGTAACCGGCAACCGCTTATCACCGCTGCACTCATTTTGTTAACCATTTCAGGGCTTGTCACTTTCTACACCATACAGCTCGACAGACAGCGCAGCCTGGCCGAAAGCGAAGCTTTAAAAGCCCAGCAGGTAGCCGATTTTATGGTTGGAATATTTGAAAGTGCCAATTCCTATTCCCATAGTGGAGACGCGGTGGGCATGGAAGCTTCCATAGGCAGTATACTTGACTTCAGCGTTGGGAAAATGGATGAAGAGCTTGCCGGCCAGCCCGAACTCAACGCACGGGTAAAAACGACGCTCAGCCGTATGTATGTGATGCTGGGTGAAATCGACCGTGCAGAAATACTTGCCGCAGATGCTCTGGCAATGCTTTCTGAGCTTAATTCTGTATCGCAGGAGCAGCTGGCGCATTCCTTTTATAAGCTTGGCCGCGTGCATCAGGAGCGAAGTAATCCCGAAATGGCCGATTCATTATTATCTACATCAGTTTCAATCTACAGCAACACTCCGAACGGCATGGTAAACGAAGATGCACTGATGGCAAGAAGTCTGTATGCAAACATGCAGTGGTTCAGCTTCGGCAGGTTTAATCTTGCCGACTCTTTGCTTAGCGACAACCTCAGAATCCGTTATGCTCATTTTCCCGAAAATCAGGCAAACCTTGGTGTTGGGCACGTAGACCTTGCATCTATGAACCACAGCCGTGGCCATTTCAACAACGCTTCAGAAAACTATCTTAAGGCAATCGAGCTCTACGAAGAATCTTTGGGAGATCATCCTTCGCTGGGAATTACTATGAGTAATTACTCCATTTTACTCCGGGAATACTACAATCTGGACGCTGCCGAGGAATACCAGAATCGAGCTCTTGAAATTTTTTACGACAAGGTGGGCAGCGAAAGTATCGATGTAGCCCTTTCCTACGCTAATCTGGGCGAAACGGCCCTGCTTCGCGGCAATTACGAGAAAGCAGACTCTCTATTGGAAAAAGGCATTACTCTTCTCAAAGACATCTATGGAGAAGTGCACCCGTATGTTGCCCGTGCCAATATAGTTAGAGCACGACTGAAGCATGAAACAGGCTATTCCGATGAGGCCCGGGAATTGCTGCTTGCTACGATTAGCCACTATCAGGAGTTCTTCCCAAAAGAAAACCCGCGCCACTCCGATCCTTTACTGGCCACGGGTGTACTCTATCTCGAGCTGGAGCTACCAGAACAAGCTCTCGGCTTTCTGGAGCAGGCTTACGAAATAAGACGGAAAGCATATTCCTCTGAAAACTGGCGAACAGGTATTGCTATGAACCGGTATGGAGAGGTCTTAATGCGCACCGGCAGTGAAACAAGAGGAGAAGCGCTGATGCGCGAAAGCGTACGCGTGTTATCTGAGCAGTTCGGTGAAAATCATCATTATACAAATGAAGCCAGGCAAAGGCTGAATCATATCGCCGCTTTATGAGATAAACTTCCCTAATCTGGAGCTTATTTTACCAACTGCATTTTGCGCACCTCTACAAGATCACTGAAGCGAAGGCGATACAGGTAAACACCTGTAGACAACCCATACCTGCCGGCATTAAACGAAATAGAATGTTGCCCCTGGGAAAGCGGCTCGTTTACCAACTCAGCCACGCGTTGCCCCTTCACGTTAAAAACGTCCAAAATCACATTCACAGGCTGATCCGAAGCCGGCAGATTGAACCTGATTTGAGTACTTGAGTTAAAAGGATTCGGATAGTTTTGAGACAGCATGAACTCAGAAGGCTGATCAAGCTCATCTATGCCTCTGAACAAACTTTCCGGGGCAGTACTCTGCGTAAACATATCGATCAGGTTTCTGTCTGGATCCAAAGCCCTCGCTACACGTACGCCCGGAGCAATCGTTATATGCCAGAAATGGTTATCTGCAGATGCTTTTTCTAAGTACCAGCGCTGGTCAGCTTCCTCAGGATTGCGCGTACCAACTCCCCAGGAACCATCACCAATGTAAACTATACCGTTTTCATTTTCTGCTCCGTCCAGGATTGGCTTGGTACGTTTAAAGGTATGATCATGGTGCTCGAATGCGAGCCGGATGCCGTTCTGCTCGAACAGTGGCACCCAGTTATTCCTTATATCTCTGCTGTTTGGATTTGTGAAAGATCGGAAAGATGGCCACGCGGCCACATGGTACGACGGAAAAATATGCTCGGTTCCGATACGTTCGTTCAGCCGGTCTGCCAGCCACTTCGTTTGCTCGCCGGCCACGCTGTTGGTATGGTTCGAATCGAGCAGTAGCAGACTCATATAGTCACCGAAATCAAGCGTGTAGTAAGCTTTTTTATCCGGTTTATCAAAAAAGGTGAAGTATAGCGGTGCTTTTTCAGGATCAGTGCCATATCCTCCCTGCACCTCGTGGTTACCAATTACGGGTACAAAAGGTATAATATGCCCATCAGGCGTAACGGCATTGCTGAACCAAATATCGAATAGAACAAACCATCGGCCAACATGTGCGGGATTGCCATCAGCATAGGCCCAGTCACCGCCAATTACAGCAAAGTAAGCGTCCGATTCAGCGGCAGCTACGGTTGTTGGAGTCATGATCTGAGAGTTTCCAAATAAATCACCCCCGCTTAAAAAGCTAACGGGTATTTCATGGGTTTGCGGAAGCGTCCTGAATGTTTGAATTTGACTGGATCCCTCAAAACGAAACTCATAAACTGATCCCGGCCGCAAATTCCTGAGCTGAAGTTCTCGTAACATTTTTCCCGAACCAGGAATACTAACTTCACGACTCAGTGCCGGGCTGCTCCAGGTTGATGTGCCCTTTCTTCTGAGTTCAAGCTTTTGAGATTCTTTGTTTCCTTCTATCCAGCTTAAATGAATGGTTGTAAGAGGGTCATCCAGGAAATACGCATAAACAACGTTATAATCAGCAGAAAAGCCAGACTGAGCCTGAACTCCGAACAGAGTACCCGACAGAAGCAGCGATATAGTAAGAACTACTTTTATACAGAACCGGTGCATGGGCGTGGATTTTACTAAAGTCATGTTCATACAGATTTTTGTTCAACATTACATACGCCTGACCCTGAAGCCTTCAAACATACAAACCAAAGCAGGTTTACCCGGGTGGTGCCAAGTAGTCGTTCCATAATAATAAATTTCTTCTAATCGCGGAATCAGTTAAAATTTGGTGATGAAATGTTATAAAAACTTAAGTATAATGAGAATCCATCAATCTGTTAAGGACTTAGACTACAAAATACAGCGCCAAACAATACCCTCCATAGAGCGGAAACAACTAACTATTTACATGAAATTTCATTTACTCATAGTTGATGACGATCAGATTATACTCATGCTTCACAAGCGAATTGTTATTAGAGAGGGACTTGGAAACAACCCACAGTCTTTTCTCAATGGCAAAGAAGCTCTTGAGTATATTCGCCGGAATAACAGTAGTGACGACACTCACCTTGTGCTGCTAGATATTAATATGCCCGTTATGAACGGCTGGGAATTTTTGGAGGCGCTTAGTTCCGAGTCTTCGGAAGCGAATGTTCATGTAGCTATAGTAACTTCTTCTACAGACAAAGCTGATTTGGAAAAATCGACCCGTTATGATCAGGTATTTGATTTTCTGTTAAAGCCATTAGCCCCAAATGCCATTACGGGCCTTAAACAAAACCCCCTACTCAGCGAGGTCTTTACCAGCTGAACAGAGCATTCGATTGTTTAATAATTCTTCCGGGTTTCAGAACGAATAATGCAAAACCAGACCGCTAGTAATTGCCGTGTCCGGAATTCACCCAATGGAACAGTATCCGGAGTACCGGTTGCCACAATAAGCGGGGCGTCAACACCTGCCGCATCTGTAATCATATATCCTGCACCGGCAATAAATCCGAACGAGTTAGTATCGGGCGTTTCTGGCGTAATAACCCCTTCCTATACCGGACTAAAGTCGATTTAGGAATACAGTCTTAGCTGCGGACGATCTGCAGCATCCCACTCACCTCCAATCCTGCAAATCCAGCTGTAGCTAAAATCTCTGGGTTTGTCGGTATCTCTGATTGCCAGCGTGTTTTCAGAAAACTAAAAGGCGCACGAACGCCACTGTTTGTATTTGCCCGGTAGTTGCCTTCCAGCCCTTGAAGGAATTCCGGAACCGACCAGAAGGAAGAATTGAGACAGCTAGGGTTACCGCCAGTTATAAAGCCATTTCTGTCGACTACTGCTAATCCGGCTGGGTTCATCGAGATAGTCGCCAGATCAATGGGCAATCCAACTCCGGTATACTGCATTCCTATTTTGCGTTGCCCCAGTAGATTAAACTGATACCGCTTGCTTTCGCCTCCGACAGCCCAAGTATCAGCCGTGTTTTGCATATAGGAACTGTCTTAATAAATTTGCCCAAATAATATGAGAATGAAGCAAGTTAGTTTTTTGAAAAAAATAAAATATATCAGGTATTCCTTGCTAACTAATTCACGTATAAATTTCCTCACATTTAACTTGTTTTTATTTTCGTAATATTCCGAAAATACTCCTCCTTGCAGTGTAGAGAATACTCCCGATGCGATGATCGGTTTTATAACATACTGTTTGTCATATATCTATGAAATGTCTCCCGGAATACGAGATTTAAATAAGAAAACTAATATCGATTTATTTGAAACAGAAGTACTTTTGAATACGCATGCATGTAAGAACATCCACTTACATGAATCAAAAATGCTATTATGTATCGACAAAAAGTACTATTTAAATCGAGAATATTTCATTTACTGCTGTTCACTTTTTTTCTAACCTTCAGCTCTGGCTATGCCCAGTCTATCGAAGGTGAGAAAGGGGCAGATTTACATTCATTACAACCTCCTGAATTATTAAATAGTGAGGGACAGATAATAATAACACCAGAAGAACTATTTTCAACACAATACACCGATTCTGTTGAGACATTTAGTTTGAATATTTCCAACAACGGAAGTAGTACAGTTAGTTACGAAATATTCAATACGCAGTTACGAACGGTGCTTCATTCCGGATTTAACATAGATCAATCTTCCATTGAAGGAAGCGTTTCATCCGGCTCTTCTGCTGATGTTTTGTCTGAGTCAGGGGGAAATCCTCCCCGAACAAGTCTGGCCTCTATGCCGCTCAATTCTTTCGATTGTAATGATGCAGAGGGGCTTATCATACAGGACAATGGCGAAATCGACAACGGGTATGGCGGAAATCCCACAATTGTGGATGAAGTAATTATCGTAGAGAGCTTTTCTATCGATGAACCTTCATCTTTTGGCACTGTATGTATAAGCATAATTTCCCTGGGTGCAGAAAGCCTGGATTTTGAACTTGTGATTTACTCAGTTGATGAATCAGGTGAACCGGGAGAAGAACTATTTTCTACTTGGGCAACTGCCGAAGACCTGCCGGACGGTATCCCGGATGAACCCGCCTGGTATACTATAGATTTATCAGGTGCAGCACTTCTGGCCGAGCCGGGAACCTATCTTATCGGTGCGCGTTATCAGCCACAGGACCCAAACATATTCATTGCAGCCGATGAATCGAGCGATGAACAGGGAAATGGATGGTTTTACACGGATGATTCGGATGAATGGGTTCCCATAGAAGAGCAGTTCTCCAATTATAAGAATATGCTCATCCGCCCGCAGCTTACCGAGCCTTTAGCCTGTATGTCGCCCGAAGAAGTTTCGTGGATATCCGTGGCAGACGATACCGGAGATGTGGCGCCAGGAGAAACAGAGCAGGCTGCAGTAACCCTCGACTCGTCCGGATTGAGTGAAGGTACCTACGAAGCACTACTTTGCGTTCTGAGCAACGATCCCCAGGCGGGGCTTACCGAAATTCCGGTAACTATGGAAGTTCTGCCTGCCCCTCCGGCTGTCGAAGTCAATCCTGAAGAACTTAATCCTGTAGCGGAAGAAGGAAGTGAGATAACTGAGAACATCATCATTTCAAATACAGGGGACGGAGAACTGGACTGGACGGCTGGAAGCACGAGTGAAACCAGATTAGGAACAACCACACCTGGTTTTCAGGAATTTAACACAACCGGCATGCAGCATCCCTTAAACAGCTTCGACTGTGAAGAGGCCGACGGCCTTATCATTCTGGATTCTGGCACTATCGACAATGGGTATTCCGGCAACCCTTCAACGATCGATGAAATCACAATGACAGAAAGCTTTTCACCTCAGGATGGTGGTGTTTTAGGCACCGTTTGCCTGAGTTTTATGTCACAGGGCCCCGAAAGCCTCGATTTCGAACTGGTTGTTTATCTGGATAACTCGAATGACGATGGACCCGGCCAGCAAATAGCAAGCATACCGGCAACAGCCGAAGACCTGCCTGAAGCGGAAACAAATATCGAAGCTGAATACTGGGTTACCGTAGACCTGTCGAATCTTAATATCATCGTACAGGATGGAGAACGTATATACATAGGCGCAAAATGGTCTCCTCCATCTCCGAATGTATTTCTTGCAGCAGACGAAAGCAGCTCTGTTACTGGTGAAGGCTTCGTGAACCTGGACGACGGCTGGGTACCGATTCAGAATCATTTTTCGCAATATAAAGCCTTGATGATCAGACCCCAGTTTATGGATCTTACCGGTTGCTTCGACCCTGAGGGAACCGACTGGATCAGCCTTTCGGCAGGCAGTGGTATTACGGCTCCGGGACAGGAAACAGAAATCACTGCAACTTTCAGCGCAGAAAACCTATCCCCCGGCATATATGAAGCACAGGTTTGTTTTCTCACCAACGATCCGGAAAAACCTGTAATTGGTATCCCCGTGTCGTTTACGGTAGAAGAAGCTGCAGACCTGGCTGAAGTTTGGCCCGGAGATACTAATAACGACGGTATCGTAAGCCTGAGCGACGTGCTTACAATGGGTGCTTTCTGGGGTGAAGAAGGTCCTGCCCGCGACAACGACGGATCCGGCTGGGAGCCGCAGGAAGCCACCTTATGGGAGGATGAGCCAGCGGCTACCTGGGCTGATGCCAATGGAGATGGCGTTATAGACGAAGATGACCTAAGCGTAATTATGCAGCACATGGGCAACACGCAGCCGGACTATGAACCAACAGATGCTGAGCCGATAAGCGAAACGAACCTCCCGGCTGCTGAACCCGGCTCAATAGTAACAGCTATCTTAACTCAGGTGCCTGAAGACATACTCGGAGCGGCCTTCTACCTCACAATTGATGGGGGGAACAATCCTGAATGGACGATACGCTCCTACGAAGCCGGCGACTGGGCACAAGAATGGATCTCTGATGATATGATGCTGAGCCTCGATTTTTCCGACACCAGTGATTTTGGCATTGTCTGGGCACATAAAGGTGAAGCTGCTCCATCTCAGGCTCAGGATCTGGTGACAATAGAAATAGAAGCAGGTGAAGGCTGGAACGGAGATCTCCGCCTGCTGGTAAATCAGGTACACATACTTGATGAAAATCTTGTTCAGGAATCGCTGGGCGGCGTGATCGTAGATATTACGGTTGATGGTCCAGTCAACACTCCGGCAGATACAGAACTGCCCGTGGTTACAAAACTCAAACAGAATTACCCGAATCCGTTTAATCCGACCACTAACGTTCAGTTCGATCTGGCCTCCGAAGCTGAGGTTTTGCTTGAGGTGTATAATGTGCTTGGACAGCACGTGTCGACTCTCGTCCCGGGAGAAATGATGCAGGCAGGGTCGCATTCGATTACTTTTGATGGCTCCAGGCTGAACAGCGGGGTATATTTCATCCGCATGCAGGCTGGCATGGAACAGTTTACAAAAAGCATGACATTAGTAAAGTAGACAGGTCCCGGTCATCAGATTTATAATTAAAGCCTGGCTTCGATTACGGAGTCAGGCTTTTTTGATATTAAATCGAGGCATAGTTAACAACCATCTGCAGTTTAGGGTACCCCCGAGCTGAACCTTTTTCAGCTCAAATGACTTAACAGTCTAAACATCAATAAATTAGACCGGATGGGCGAACCAGAGAAAACCAAACGTATAAGAACCTCAGAACTGGACGCATACGAGCCTGATGAAATTGCGGAACGTGTACTTAACATCGGCGTAAAAAAGACAAGATATCCTGCCTACAAAACGCTGGTATTAGGTCTTATGGGTGGATGTTTCATTTCTTTTGGTGCCCTTTATGAACTTTATATCCTGGCTCACCCTCAAATTAGCAGCAGCGTATCCATTGTCGTTTCCCCCTTATTCTATGCTGTTGGGTATATAATGGCATTCATTGCCGGAGCTGAAATATTTACCACCAATAACCTATCGGCTATGGCCTGGGCTTCCGGAAAAGTTACCATATGGGATATAAGCCGTAACTGGCTTCTTGTGCTGCTTGCAAACCTGGCAGGTGCAGGGTTTATAGCTCTGCTTTATTTTTATTCCGGTCTTGTTTACATGTTCGATTTTGCCGTAGTGGATATGGCAAAAACAATAACGGCTCTAAAAATGAATTTTAATATACTGCAAACAACCGTCATCGGTATATTTGGCAACATGCTTATTTGCACCGGGCTTTGGCTTGCTATGGCTGGAAGGAGCGTTACTGATAAGTTTATCGCTCTTCTGGTTCCGGTAGCCGCTGTACCTGCCCTCAATTTTCAACATTCGACAGGCAACATGTTTCAGTTTTTCATCGCACTCATAACTGAAACGGAAACGGTTGATCTGGAGCTGCCCTCTCAGGTCACTTTCTGGGCAGTAACAACTAACTTATTCTTTGTATCAATTGGAAACATTATCGGAGGAGGCGTATTCATCGCCATTATATACTACTTCGTATTTATAAGAGAAACCCGGTTCGATTAGATTTTAAAAGCAAATACTATGAGTTCATAAGCCAGCGCACAGCGGCTTCCCTGGTTGAAAATACTTCAATACTAAATCCAATTTCATCATAAAGTTTACTGGCATACAGCATGCTCAAGGCTGTTGAAAACGGATTATCAGCTACGACCGCCTGGCGCTTTCCCTTTAAAATATGGCGGATTGAATATAAAAATTCATCTATTACCTCGGTTTGTTCTAATGAAAACGCAAACTCTCCGCCACTGTAATCAGTAAGGATATCAAAACCGTTTACTGTAAAGTCCTTTTCGTTCAACATCTCCCTCCAGGCATCACCTACATCATCCCTCTGTATCAGGCCCGTGTGCCTGTATTCGAAAAACCTGTTTATTTCATTTTTATGTATTTCGAAACTCATAGGTTTTTTTAAGTCGTCACTTAATTGGAAAGTTTATTTAATGGCCAAATTAAAGTGACATTCCACCTAATGCAAACGCCCGGGCAAGTTTTTATCAGCAGACTTAAGTCAACGTTACAACGCAGCTCACACGCCGTCCGTTACCGGCTGTTCGAGTAAAATATCTTGCCCAAAGCAAGCTGAAATTACACTGTGCCATCCAGACAAGTATGGCTGGAAGCGGTTTTCTAAAAAGCTAGCAGACCTCTCTTCATATCGCCTTCACAATACATTAAAAGCCAGTTTTTAGTGTAAATTGAAAGGTATTCTCCATATTTTAATACTGACATTAGATTTATAATATGATCACCTTTTCACGATTAGAAATATGAGCAACAAAGACTCTCAAACCTCATTTACCAGCCTGCCTTTTTTAGCAGATGACAACAAGCCAACACAGCACCGTGGCTTTACAACAGGAATCTGGAACAACGAAATTGATGTACGAAATTTCATCCAGCTGAATTACACTCCATATACCGGTGATCACAGCTTTGTGTCCGGCCCTACTGATACTACCATGCTATTGTGGCATCAGGTGCTCAAGCTAATGACCGACGAGCAGAAAAAAGGCGTGCTTGATGCCGATACCGCAATCGTATCATCTATTACTTCACATGGTGCAGGCTACATCGACCGCGATCTTGAGCGCATTGTAGGCCTGCAGACCGAGAAACCGCTAAAGAGATCACTCATGCCTTTCGGCGGACTGCGCCTGGCACAGGGAGCTCTTGAAAGCAACGGATATACGCTCTCAGAAGATACCCTTAACGCTTTCAAAAATATTCGTAAAACCCACAACGATGGAGTTTTCGACGGATATACACCAGAAATTAAGAAAGCCCGCTCGGCAGGTATTATTACCGGGCTTCCGGATGCCTACGCGCGTGGAAGAATAATCGGAGATTACCGCCGCGTTGCTCTTTACGGCGTTGACCGCCTTATTGAAGACAAGCTTGAACAGCAGAAATCACTTGAGACACCATCTATCACCGAAGAGATTACCAGACTTCGGGAAGAAATCAGCGAGCAAATCAAATCGCTGAAAGAGCTCAAGGAAATGGCTTCTGCTTACGATTTTGATATATCAGGGCCTGCTACCACAGCAAATGAGGCCATCCAATGGCTGTACTTCGGTTATCTTGCGGCAATTAAGGAGCAGAACGGAGCGGCAATGTCGCTCGGCCGCGTTTCGACTTTCCTCGATATTTATTTCGAACGCGATCTTGCTGAAGGCACTATTACCGAAGCCGAAGCTCAGGAAATGATCGATCATTTTGTAATGAAACTCCGTATGGTGCGCTTCATGCGTCCACCGGAATACAACGAACTATTTTCCGGCGACCCGACCTGGGTTACCGAAGTAATTGGCGGTATGGGAACCGACGGGCGCACGCTCGTTAGCAAAACATCTTTCCGCTTGCTGCAGACGCTCCACAATCTTGGCCCGGCGCCTGAACCAAACCTCACCATTCTGTGGTCACAAAATCTGCCGGAAGGCTTCAAAAACTTCTGCGCAAAAACGTCTATCGAAACCTCGTCGCTTCAGTACGAAAACGACGACCTGATGCGCGATTACTGGGGTGACGACTACGCCATCGCATGCTGCGTTTCCGCAATGAGAGTTGGTAAACAAATGCAGTTCTTTGGCGCACGTGCAAACCTTGCAAAAACCCTGCTATATGCTATCAACGGCGGGCGGGACGAGATATCCGGCGAGCAGGTTGCACCGGCAATGAGCCCGATTACGGGTGATGTCCTCACATATGAAGACATCCTGCCCCGCTTCGAGCTGATGACCGACTGGCTGGCTTCGGTGTATATGAATGCGCTGAACATCATCCATTACATGCACGATAAATATTACTACGAGCGACTCGAAATGGCGCTGCACGACAGAGATGTACTGCGCACCATGGCCTGCGGTATAGCCGGTCTTTCGGTTGTGGCCGATTCCCTGAGCGCTGCAAAATATGCAAAGGTAAGCATCATCCGCGATGAAAACGGCCTGGCTACCGACTTCCGCACTGAAGGTGAATTCCCTGCTTTCGGTAACGACGACGACCGGGTAGATAACATCGCCCGGGATTTGGTGAAGCAATTCATGAATAAGCTTAAAAAGCAGCCAACCTACCGGAATGCCGTTCCGACTCAATCGGTGCTTACCATTACATCGAACGTGGTGTACGGCAAGATGACGGGCAACACGCCCGACGGACGCAAGCTTGGTGAGCCGTTTGCACCGGGTGCCAATCCAATGCACGGCCGCGACCAGAAAGGAGCTGTAGCAAGCATGATGTCGGTTGCCAAGCTGCCTTACGAATATGCACAAGACGGCATTTCTTACACCTTCTCGATCGTGCCTAAAGCGCTTGGTAAGAGTGAAGACGAGCGTACCTCCAATCTGTCGAAACTGATGGATGGTTACTTTGGTGAAGGCGGCCATCACGTAAACGTGAACGTATTCGAGCGGGAAACGCTGGTCGATGCGATGAATCATCCTGAGAAGTATCCACAGCTTACCGTTCGCGTATCGGGGTATGCGGTTAACTTCAACAAGCTAACCCGAGAGCAGCAGCTGGATGTTATCAACCGTACATTCCACCAGGCAGGGTAACCCCATGCAAGACGTTACCGGATATATCCACTCAATTGAAACCGCTGGTACGCTCGATGGACCGGGCGTACGGCGGGTTCTTTTTTTGCAGGGGTGTCCGCTTCGCTGTCTGTATTGCCATAATCCCGATTCGAGGGAATTCAGGTGCGGAAGGCAGACAAGCTCATTCGAACAACTTCGCGACATTGCCAGAAACCGTAATTTCCTTCTGAAATCCGGTGGTGGCATAACATTATCCGGGGGGGAGCCCCTCAGCCAGCCTGAGTTCGTTAAATCGATTTTAAAGGGCTGTAAACAAATGGGCCTCCATACGGCTCTCGACACATCCGGTTATACCGGCTGGCGCGCAGACGATGAGCTTTTGTCGTACACCGATTTGGTACTTCTCGATATCAAACACATAGAGCCGGATTCCTACAAAAAACTTACGGGGGTAGAACTGCAGCCAACCCTGGACTTTGCCCGAAGGCTTGCAGAAAAAGGTATACCGATATGGCTTCGTTACGTGCTGGTACCCGGCTACACCGACAACGCAGAACAAATTAAAAAACTTGCCACCCTTGCTGCCGAACTTGGCAACGTGCAGCGCGTTGATATTCTTCCGTTTCACAATATGGGAGGCTACAAATGGGAAGAACTGGGACTCGACTACAAGCTTAAAGACACGCCCGAACCTGATAAAATCTCCATCGATATGGCGCAGAATACTTTCAGAGAAGCGGGACTTACCGTATACTGAGAAACAATTCGTGCCAACCAACCAAAAATTGTTAATCTAACTGGTGAGCCGAACTCCGGACAGGAGCCCATCACCCTAACATACCGACTGTGTTTTCATTTCTCGATCGTAAACATTCTGTAGCCAAACCCGGGCATAACCGCTGGCTTATTCCACCTTCTGCTCTCGCTATTCATCTGGCTATTGGTCAGGTTTATGCATTCAGCGTATTTAACCTGCCGCTTAGCCGTATTCAGGGCGTTTCTGCCTCGGCTCCGGGCGACTGGCAGCTGCCCACTATTGGCTGGATCTTTTCCATTGCTATCGTATTCCTTGGCCTGTCGGCGGCGCTTTTCGGCAAATGGCTGGAGCGCGAAGGTCCGAGAAAAGCCATGTTCGTTTCGGCGCTTTGTTTTAGCGGCGGATTTTTTGTTTCAGCCATAGGCGTGTACCTGCACAACATCTGGATTGTTTATCTGGGCTATGGCGTCCTCGGCGGAATCGGGCTTGGAATTGGATACATATCCCCCGTTTCCACGCTTATTAAGTGGTTCCCTGATCGACCCGGTATGGCTACAGGAATGGCCATTATGGGATTTGGCGGCGGCGCAATGATTGGCTCTCCCCTGGCCGTAGCGCTGCTTAACCGATTCGGATCGCCCGAAACGGCCGGAGTATGGGAAACCATGCTTGTAATGGGAAGTATTTATTTTGTACTTATGATGATTGGCGTCTTTCTCGTTCGTGTTCCTCCTAAAGACTGGAAACCTGAAGGGTACGTAGCCAGCGCCTCCGCGGGCAGGATGATGACCAGCAACCACGTGGATGCCGACACCGCCATCAAAACCAAGCAGTTCTGGCTGCTGTGGGTAATGCTGCTCGTGAACGTAACCGCCGGAATAGGCGTGCTTGGGCAGGCATCACCTATGATACAGGAGATGTTCCCTAGAACCATTACAGTAGAATCTGCTGCTGCTTTTGTGGCCTTGTTAAGCTTCTTCAATCTTATTGGCCGTTTTCTGTGGTCTTCCTTTTCCGACAAAATCGGGCGGCAGGTGGTCTACGGCATTTATTTCGGACTCGGACTGTTGCTTTATGCGCTTATTCCGACCCTCGGAGCATTGGACTCAGCCGTTATGTTTATTGCAGCTTTTGCCGTAATTCTTACCATGTATGGCGGTGGTTTTGCCACCATACCGGCTTACCTCCGCGACCTGTTCGGCACTTTTGAAGTGGGCGCCATACACGGCCGCCTGCTCACAGCATGGTCTACGGCCGGCGTTCTCGGACCGGTGCTCATCAACTATATCCGACAGGCCCAAATCGATGCAGGCATCCCGCCCGAGCAGGCGTATTCGGTAACTATGTACATTATGGCGGGCCTGCTTCTCATCGGCTTCATTTGCAACCTGATGATCAAAGAGGTCGATAAAAAGCATCACATGAAGTTCTGATGCTCAGCGCTGCTGCCCGATTCTGAAAGACTCACGAATAATCTGAAAACCGGCCTCATTCATTTCACGATCTGGCACGCTGCCTGCTTCAAGAATAAGAACCGAATAGCCATCCTGTTTGATGGCATGTACAGCTCCAATATAATCGGCGCCAAAATAAACCTGCGTAAACTCTGCCGATTCCGAATTGTATATACCATATTCGGCCGGACCGGTCATAGTGAAGTTTTCATCAGTAAAGCTGAATACATCCCCTCTGTCTAAACTATCCCGCTGTTCCAGAATCCACACTTCGGGCTCGATATCTTCTTCCGCAAGAGTTATGGTGATGAAGCCGCTCGAAAACATGCCCTGCTTCCGAAGCAGAACCGACTTATGTTTGTCATCTTCCTGCGTAATATCCTGCATGAGCCAGCCATGAGGCTTTGTGAATGAGATAAAATCTTTCTCCACAGATTGTTCAGGGTCTTTGCGACAGCCGCTCACAAGCAAGCTGACACAGGCAATGGAAAGAATAAAATGATGAATCTTCAAAATGAAAGCTTTAAGATTAAAATAATGCTTAAGAAAAGTGATGGCTTCACGGGCCGCAGCCGGCCATTTCTCTTATTGCCTTGGTGTCTTCAGCTGTAAGCCTCAACTCCGGAGCAATGAGTTGCCCACCGACTTTTTCATACATAACCGAACGGGTATTTTCCACGTGCCCGAGCCCAAGGGCATGGCCAATCTCGTGCGCCAGTACTAAACCGAGCTCTCGCTCATCCACAAAGTGATAAATGGAGATGGTTCCCTGCCGTCCCCGACGCTCAAAGTTGCCTCCGGCAAAATACCTTCCGGGACCGATTTCCTCATTAAAACGATCTGCAAGGTCGTTGCTGAAAGAGATTTCGCGATTTAGCTCATCCAGCATTCGCTGGTTGGTGGCCACCATCTGCTGCAGTCTTTCCCGCATCTGCTCCTCCTGATTCCTGAGGCGGCTTATTACTTCCCGTTCAGATTCCACCCGGCTGACTTCCCCGGGATTGAGACCACCAGCGCGGTTTCTCTCGCCAATAAAGGCGTTAAGTGCAGAAACTCTGGAAGATATTCGGTTTATCAGCTCTTCATGCTCACTTACACGGCTGCGCAGCCTTTGCTCAGCAACGCGCAGATCCTCACGCATGCGGTCTATGCGCATCCTGCGGGAGTCCAGGTTTTCCTCGAGCTGTATGGCCCGGTTTGTTAGAGCCTGCCGGTCGTCGTACACAAACTGAATGGTAATCGGTGCATCGGCAGAGTTTCGAACGTGCAGACTGTCAATAGCTTCAGACCAGAGGCTCAGTGCTTTTTCGACGTTAAGCTGTACCTGTGCCTCATTCAGGCCAAAGCCGTCGTCTACGTTGGTAATTGTGTATTCGAACTCAAGCTCACAGGGCGTGCCAGACGGACCGGAACAATTGCTCATAAAGAGCATCACCAGAAATAATGAAACTATTTTGGCTACAAGAAAGGAGTGAAAACGAAAACGCATTATTCTGAAGTAATTAAAAACAAATATTCAACGGCTTCAAAATAACAGAATTCGCCAATAATCGCCCGTCAGATTATGCTTTTAAGTATGATGGGAGCCCGGTTAGTAATTCGGGCCTAAAGGCGGGCAAGGGAGAAGCGGAGCGACAGCCGGTGTGTAAAGCCGAGATCGGAAGAGGTTCCTGCAAAGCTGCTGAATCCATAGTCGAAATCGAAGGCACCCAGTCTGAGGCCGGCACCAAGCGTGGGCGAAGTATAAATGCGGTTGTCGCGGTCGGTTGCAAAATCAGTGAGGCCGAAGCGAAGGAAAATGGTGTCTATATAGCCGGCCTCAATACCCACGTGCGGCTCGATACTCATCGATCCGACGTTCATATAGTAAGTGCGGCGGTTTTCGAAACGAAGGTCGGTATCAATAGCGGTGATGAGACTGAAATCGCCAAAATCGAACATCCGGGCTGCGCCGATTTTTACGGTTGGCAGGATGATTTCATTCTGACCTACCGGAATTTCATCACCAAATTCGGTTTCCAGAGCGCTGAGCTCGTTGGCATCAACCGTCCAGAATTTCATCATGGTGGTGATGTCCATCAGATTTACTCCAAACTGATAATCACCGCTTCTGTAGAGAGCGCCTACGTCGATGCTGTAGCCCCAGGCGTTGGCAAACGGACCGATGCGGCTATTGAGAACTTTCGCGGTTGCGCCCCAGCTGAGGCTTTCGCTCACCGGACTTGCATACGAAAGCAAAAAGGCCAGATCTGCTGCGCTAAACTCTGTAATGTAATCATTCACATTTTCGCGCGGACGCTCGCGCTCTCGATCCCAGGCGTTCAGCGTGTTTTTGATATTATCCACACCCTGACGAAAAAAGCTGAGGGCTAATACACCATCCGATCCGGGAACCGGCAGAGCCACAGCGCCGTAATCATAGCCAACGATTCCGCCAAAGCGCTCGGAGTGCATGTAGGCTACTTCCAGATCCTGTACGCTCAGAAGTCCGGCTGGGTTCCAGTATGCAGCAGTTACATCGTTAGAAAAAGCTACATGCGCACTACCCATGCCCAAAGCACGTGCGCCGCTACCAACAGACATGAAATCATTTCCATAGGATACACGAATAAAATCCTGTGCCTGAGCCTCAGAGAAGGCAAAAAGTGCAGCTATTACAATAAGAAGTGACGAGCGGATCAAAGTAGGCCGGGGAATTAAGCGGTTGAAGTTTTGCCTTCCAAATATACGGTTTGCCCTGCTTAGAGCAAAAGCGCAGACTCAGATTATACCATGGTCCCTGAGGTTTGTTCCAATTCGGTCAGCCACTTCAGAGGATCTGTTCCGTCGGGTTTCCAGTTAACCGGCGGGCTCTGAGCATGATGCAGCGATTCAACGGGTATTTCCCCAAGTCCGGGCGTTTCTTCTACGGTGTACAAGCTCTGTATTTTCGCATTTTGCTTTTTTATAAAACTGATGCACTCTTTTGCCTCTGATTGAGTGATCGTTATCAGTCCTTCCGTACGAGGATCAGGTTCACCAATAACAATAAGCTTATCACCAAGCCTCAAATACGGTTGATCGACTGCTGAATAGAACGAACGCTTGTAATGCAGCACCGGGCTCAAGGCTTTGGGGGAAATGCAGTTTTGTATGTAGGGTGATGCGCCAGCCTCACGTGCGATGGCGTCCAGCAGATGGCGCGCATCACCATCGGTGAAGATCGTGGTAAGCGAGCGGCAGCCTTTGCCTTCGTATGCGAAGATGGCTTCGAGTAAAGCTCTGATAATCGTATCTGTTTCTGCCTCTTTACCTATCCATGCAACCGAGCTGTGGGCCGTTCGGATCAGCTCCTTAGCACCTGCAGCCATTATGTTGTGCTCAGAAAGAACAGCTCTGACTTCCGGCACGCTTTCTTCGGAACCGCTGAACATCACCGCACCGGCACCGAGGTTGACAAAGTCTTCAAGATTTGTGCTGTAACGCATTTTTGGAAAACTGCCATCCTTTTCCAAATGATCAAGCAGCGATTTCATCAGATAAGGATCTTTGCGCGAGATTTTACCGGCATATTCATGGCCCGACAGTAATACAGCCAGCACATCCTGAAGCCCGACTAATGGCAAATTACCGGCATGAAGGCATAATACTATGCTTTTATTTGATAGACCAGATTTTTCATGAACGCTTTCCTTCACCCATTTCTGTAACAATTCAGCCGTGACTGAAGTGCGGGTATGGCCCAGTGCCCGCATTACGTCTTCACGAAAAAACAGGCCCTCATTGACAGTTTTATCAATAGCCATTTGAAGCGCCCCTGATTCATCATTCAGCCAGGACTGCACTGCTTTTCCCAGACGTTCTGCCAATTGCTCTGATTTCATCATTCTCAATCCTGATCGATTAAAAAGTTACAGCCTCTGAGGTTTTCAGGAACATAACGCCCCAATACTTTGAACCGGCCATCAGGCTTCATAATCCCCTTGTCGCCGGTAAGAATAAAGCTGCACGAATAAAAATTCGCTAAATCTATGATGCCAATCAGGCCTTCATCACCCTGTGGTACTTCTTCCATGGGATTGTGTGGATTCCGAATGGATATTTTCATCCAGTGGGGGCAACGAAACCATCCGGAGCCGTCAGAGTAGGCTTGTGAAAGTAATTCTGTCATGCCGTACTCCGAGTGCACCTGCGATTCCTGAAGCCCAAAAGCCCGGGCCAGTTTAGTATGAAGCTCCTCACGCGACATCTCCCGGCGGTGCGTTTTCATGCCACCAGTCTCCATTATGAGCGTATTTTCTGGAAGTGTGAACGGATATCGCTCTGCCAGATCTATAAGCCCGAAGGCCGCTCCGAAAAGTAAAATTCGTTTTCCGCTGGCTTTAATGGCATCAAGCGCAATTGGCGAAACCGGCTCACCGAGCTCAAGAAAACGGCTAAGGCCTGTGTTGTCGTTCTCAACAAGCTGCTGAATCATCCAGATCAGGGAGGAGTTAGGGTTATCGATGTAACCTGGTGTATATGCAAGTATTACGAACTCATCGAGAGGATAAAACTGCCGGATCCCATCAAAAATGGATTTCCTGTATAACTCAGGATCGTAAACGTAGTGTGTGGAACGCTTCATCCCGGTGGTTCCGCTGCTCATAAAACGAAGCGGGGAATCGTCGATTTTAGACGAACAGATATCGGCATCACGGAAGGCTTCAACAGGAAGCAGCGGGGGGAGGTTTTGTGCTGTGATGCTGTCCGGTTTCGCCCCTAGCTCATCACAAAACAATTTATATGGCCGCACATTATCGTACTGATGTCTGAAAACACGCATCATGCGGGTTTCGAAATTAACAGATTGATCAAATACGAACTGTGGTTCCATTGAGGCAGGTCTGACTTTTAATTTTTCCACGTTGGGTGAAATAAAGTTATTGGCTGCTGATCTGACTATAGTAATGACAACTTCAGGCTCATCATTCCGCACGAGTTTTTCAGCTTTGAAGCCATCACCTGAATATTAAGGCTAAAAGAAAAAGCCCCGGTTTTATGCCGGGGCTTTTAATTCTAAACAGTACTAATTGACTTACTGAGCTTATGAAAACATTGCTTTCACGTACTCTGTCCGCATAGTCGCAATCGCACTAATGGAAATTCCGACCGGGCAAACGGCTTCACATTCTCCAAAGTTGGAGCAGTCACCAAAGCCTTCTTTTTCCATCTGTTCAACCATCGATTTAACGCGCTGCTTGCGCTCCGGTTCGCCCTGCGGCAGTTTGGAAAGCTGGGCAATCTTAGCACCGGTAAACAAAGCTGCGGATGAGTTCGGGCAGGAAGCCACGCAGGCACCACAGCCAATACAAATCGCATAATCCATAGCGCTGTCTGCGTGAACCTTTGAAATCGGTAAGGCATTAGCATCAGGAGCGTTACCAGTTGCAACAGTAACATATCCGCCTGCAGACATAATGCGGTCGAACGCATTGCGGTCTACAACCAAATCTTTAATTACCGGGAAAGCCGTAGCGCGCCACGGTTCGATAGTTATCGTCTCGCCGTCCTTGAAATGACGCATGTGCAGCTGACAGGCAGCCGTACGGGCTTCGGGTCCGTGAGCGATTCCGTTAATTACCAGATTGCATGATCCGCAAATGCCTTCACGACAATCATGATCGAACTCAATAGGAGTCTTTTTCTCTTTCATCAGGTTCTCATTGAGAACGTCCAGCATTTCGAGAAAAGACATGTGAGTGTTAACGTCTTTAAGTGAATAGTCTTCAAAACGGCCTTTATCGTTCGGGCCATCCTGACGCCATACCTTAAGATTTACTGAAATATTGTCTTGTGTACTCATAATTGTTTTTTATCCGAAATTCTTATTTGTAGCTACGCTGTGTTAGTTTAACATTTTCGAAAACGAGGTCTTCACGGTGATGAACCGGTGCACTGTCTACGCCGGTAAATTCCCAGGCGGAAACGTGCGTGTAGTTTTCATCATCGCGTTTTGCCTCACCTTCCGGAGTTTTAGACTCTTCACGGAAGTGTCCTCCACAAGATTCCGGTCTTTCGAGAGCGTCGCGGGCCATCAGCTCGCCAAGCTCAAGGAAGTCGGCTACACGCATAGCATACTCTAAATATTTATTGTAGGTAGCCTGCTGCCCCGGCACAAAAACGTCTGTCCAGTATTCTTTACGCAGCGCGCTTATTTCGGCGATGGCTTCCTTAAGTCCTTCCTCATCGCGGGACATACCTACCTTATCCCACATGATTTTTCCAAGTTTACGGTGGAAATCGAGAATGGTTTTCGAGCCCTTTATATTCAGCAGCTGCTCAAGCTCGGCCGTAATCTTTTGCTCGGCTTCCACAAACGCTTCGTGGTCGGTGTCGATTTCACCAGGAGTAACTTCAACCAGGTAATTACCAATGGTGTAAGGAATAACGAAATACCCATCGGCAAGACCCTGCATCAGAGCGCTGGCTCCGAGACGGTTTGCACCGTGGTCTGAGAAGTTAGCTTCACCAAGTGCGAAAAGACCGGGAACAGTAGTCATCAGGTTATAATCGACCCAAAGACCACCCATTGTGTAGTGAACAGCCGGGTAAATACGCATCGGCACTTCATACGGGTTTTCGTCGGTAATTTTCTGATACATTTCAAAAAGATTGCCATAACGATCCTGAATAGCCTTTAAGCCATCCCGCTGGATTGCATCTGCAAAGTCGAGATAAACGGCCAGCCCGGACTCACCTACACCACGGCCTTCATCGCATACATTTTTGGCATTTCTTGAGGCCACATCACGGGGAACAAGGTTACCGAAACTCGGGTAAATCCGCTCAAGGTAATAATCGCGCTCTTCTTCCGGGATTTGGTTTGGCGGGCGTTTGTCGCCTTTCGCTTTTGGAACCCATACGCGACCGTCGTTACGAAGCGACTCACTCATAAGCGTAAGCTTAGACTGATACTCACCAGAAACCGGAATACAGGTCGGGTGAATTTGTGTAAAGCTTGGGTTGCCAAAAAGTGCGCCTTTACGATAGCATCTCCAGGCGGCTGTTACGTTAGAATTTTTTGCGTTGGTTGAAAGGTAAAACACGTTTCCGTATCCGCCTGTACAAAGCAGAACAGCGTCTGCAGCGTGGCGCTCAATCTTACCTGTAACCAGGTTTCTTGAAATGATTCCTTTCGCGGTGCCGTCAACGGTAACCAGGTCGAGCATTTCTTCGCGGGTGCGGACTTCAACCTTACCGGAGTGCACCGTTTTCATAAGGGCGCTGTAAGCACCAAGCAGAAGCTGCTGACCGGTCTGTCCGCGTGCATAGAAGGTGCGTGACACTTGCGCACCACCAAACGATCGGTTATCAAGGGTTCCGCCGTACTCACGGGCGAAAGGAACGCCTTGCGCCACACACTGATCAATAATATTATTACTCACTTCGGCAAGGCGATACACGTTGGCTTCGCGGGAGCGGTAATCTCCACCTTTAATAGTATCGTAGAACAGGCGCCAGATACTATCTCCATCGTTCTGATAGTTCTTGGCGGCGTTAATTCCTCCCTGTGCCGCAATACTATGGGCACGACGGGCTGAATCCTGAATACAAAATGCCTTCACGTTATAGCCGAGCTCGCCAAGTGAAGCAGCTGCTGCCGCACCTGCCAGTCCCGTGCCAACAACTATGATATTGAATTTCCTTTTGTTGCTTGGGTTTACAAGCTTGACGTTGTTTTTATGCGTCTTCCACTTTTCCGTAAGTGGACCTGTGGGTATTTTCGAATCCCATTTGAAGGTTGATTTATCTGCAACTTCCATTATGATAAGCCTCCGTTGATATAAATATAAAGTGGTAAAAGCAGGAATCCGGCTGCAAGCAATATTGCTACAACGCCACCAACTGTGTAAAGAACCGGAGTGATTTTAGGATTTTTGGCGCCGAGTGATATAAATGCACTCCACACGCCATGCTTCAGGTGCACTCCAATCAAAATCATAACAAAAGAATATGCTGCTACGATCCATGGATTAAGAAAAGCTACTTCAACGTGCTTGGCCAGATCCACCATCTCCTGCCCGTCGTAGCTGGTCATGTACGTTTCAGGGCTGAAGAGGTGATACTTAAAGTGCATAACGTGTAGAATTACGAACAGCAGTATGATGCTACCCGAAATAAGCATGCTTCTGGAAGCAAAATTTTGCTTACTTGGGCCACCCTGGCTCTTGTAATACGAATAATTTACAGGGCGAGCCTTTTTCTTGTTAAGGTAAATACTGATTCCAATGTAGGCATGCGTGAGGAAAAGGATAACAAGAATAATTTCTGCTATCCAGAGAAGCGGCCCGAGATCATGCAGGAATTCTGCATATCTGTTAAACGCTTCTCCACCATCAGGAATGAGTAAGGAAAGGTTGCCGGAAAGGTGAGCTATAAGAAACAGGGTTAGGAAAATACCGGTTAAACCTGTTAAAATCTTCCGGCCAATCGTGGTCTGAAGGGCGTAGGCAAATGAAGACATTGATTAATACTTGCTTAAGTTAATATGTAAAGAGTTTCGATTTAATAATATAAACAATCGTATTAGATTATGCTTTCGGTTTGTTAGGTCTCGATTAATTTGTACTGCTTCTGAATAATCTAATACGAGTATCGAATTTTGTTTTCTTTCTACCCTAAAATATACTACTTACATTCCAAAGTCCTAAAAGATGAGAGACTGTTCTTATTATTTTTTACACATTTAGCCAAGCCGCTGCTGTATTTCAAATACTCCGTTAGCTAACTCATTATCAGTCAGTTTATAACAAAAAACCGCTTTTATATTTTAGTCTCATGCCGCCACCTTTCAACATGTTAAAAAAGCCAGTAAGTACAGATTTTAAGGAACAGGGATCCCGATTTTTAAGCTACGGCTTTCCCTGCGACAGCATAGAAAGCTTCGAAGAACAGCTTTCTGTAATAAAAAAAGAGCACTACAACGCTACCCACCACTGCTATGGCTGGCGCATAAACCCGTTTGATATTACCGAGTTTTCGCAGGACGACGGAGAGCCATCAGGTACCGCAGGGTTGCCCATACTCAACCAATTGCGTTCAGCAGAATTATGTAATTCTGGCGTCGTGGTCGTTCGGTACTACGGGGGGACTAAACTGGGAAAGTCCGGTCTCATCAGCGCATACGGCAGTTCAGCTTCCGACTGCATAACAGCTGCTTCACTGGTAAAAATTACTCCGGGCAAATCGATCGCTGTTAAATCGCCTTATGAACATAAAAAACAGGTCGAATACCTCACGGAAACAAATAATGCGTTCATACATGATGCCACCTACACTGCGCAGGTCGATTACGTTATTCAGGTACCCGATGAATCCTACCCCGCCTTGTTTGAAGCCCTGCGAAAACTGGAATATCTTGGGGTTGCGTGTGATGATGGCAAACCTGTAATACTTTCACTTTAGCTATATTTTTATTGACGGAACCAAATGGGGTGGTTGTCCATTTTACAAGCAACTGAACTTTAAAAACATTAATTTTGCGCATCATTAAAACCAACGTACTTACATGAAAATCTATACAAAAACCGGCGATAAGGGAGAGACTTCACTTTTTGGAGGCCAGCGGGTCTCCAAAACCTCTCTGCGTATTGAGACTTACGGCACTGCCGACGAACTGAACTCATTCATAGGTCTGGCGCGCAGCCACGGACTTACGAGTCTAAACGAGAAGATTGCGGTTCAGGCCCAAAACGACCTGTTTGTACTAGGCGCAGACCTTGCAACGCCTCCTGCCAAAGAGGCTAAAATTCCACGCATCAGCGCATCACACTATACGCAGCTGGAGGCGTTTATTGATGAAGTCTCCGAAGAACTCGAACCACTTACTAACTTCCTGCTCCCAACCGGAACCCAGGCCGCATCTGCACTTCATATTGCACGAACCGTTTGCCGGCGTACCGAACGTATTTGTATACATGCCCGAGAGTCCGAGGACATTTCCGAAGATATCGTCATTTATCTCAACCGGCTTTCTGATTTGCTATTTGTGATGGCCCGTCTTGAAAATGAACGCTCCAATATTCCTGAGACGCGCTGGATTGCGCGCTGATATAAGGATGTATAAATGGGATTAAGCAACAAGCAAAAAAACTACATCGATAAGAATGCGGGCAAGAAAAGCGCCCGCGCCATTGCCGATGAGTTACGCCTGGATAAACATGAGGTTGAAGAATACCTCAGCGGGAAAAAAGCGAATGAAGCTAAGAGCAGCACTGTGCCGGAGAAGCCTTCAAAAAAAGGCGTCTTCTATGGTATTATGATTGCCATACCGTTCTTGTTTTTCATCATTCTGGAACTTGGGCTACGTATCGGAGATTACCGGGGAAATCTGGATCTATTCATTTATCCGACCATTTTTGATGGCGAATACGCTCTTCCGAACCCCAATTTTACATCCCGCTACTTTTTTGCCACCTCATCTGTTCCAAGCCCATCTGATGATGTGTTCCTGATTGATAAGCCTGATAACGGATTTCGGGTATTTGTTTTAGGCGGCTCAACGGCAAACGGATATCCCTATGGCTACAATGGCAGCTTCAGCCGCCTGTTTCGGGATATCATACAAGATATTGCACCCGACCGCCACGTAGAAGTGGTGAACGTGGCAACATCTGCCATCAACAGCTACAGTATTTACGACCAGGTTGATGAAATTCTCGACCATAAACCCGACGCCATACTTATCTACGGTGGTCATAACGAATACTACGGTGCGCTTGGCGTGGGGTCTACCGAAACTTTCGGAGCCTTTCCCGGCTTCATTCGCTCCTATCTGAAGCTTCAGAGATACAAAACGTTTCTGCTTCTTCGCGATGCCATTGTGCGCACATCGGGCTGGTTTGGCTCCCTTCGCACAACCGCGGCCGATCGCGCTCCCGGAGGCACGCTCATGCAGCGCATGGTGGGTCAGCAGCAGATTCCTCTCGACGGCGACATTTACGAACTCGGAAAACTTCAGTACCAAAGCAATCTGAACGCTATCCTCAGGAAGTTTGAGCGAAATGACGTCCCCGTTTTTCTGGGCACCCTCACCAGTAACCTCAAAGATCAGCGCCCGTTTATCTCTGTGGCTACCGACAAACACCCCGCAGCTGATGAAGTGTACAGCAACGCAATGGTTCTGGTAGAAGACGAAAGCTTTGATGAGGCCTACGAGCAGTTTGTCTACGCAAAAGACCTTGACGCCCTGCGATTCCGCGCGCCGGAGTCCTTTAATGAAATCATCCGGAACATGGGTGAGAAGTATTCGAACACGCGCGTTGTGCCGGTTCATGAAGCCTTTCTGGGTAATAGCGAACATCAGATGATTGGCTTCAACCTGATGACCGAACACCTGCATCCTAATGTGGAAGGCTACCGGTTAATGGGGCGAACCTTTGCCGAGTCTTTCATCGATGCTGGTCTCCCCGGCATCTCCATGAACCGTGATGCCCTTCGCGACTGGGACGAATATTTCGAAATGATGCACATGACCGAATTCGACAGCCGTGTGGGTGATCACCGCATCAGACTGTTAATGAACAGCTGGCCATTTGTGCCACAGCGCGACCCTCATGGCTACCCGCAGAACTATTCGTTTGTATCGCCGGCCGACAGCATGGCCTTTAAAGTAGTAAACGACAATGTACGCTGGGATCAGGCCAAGGTACGTCTTGCATCCCACTACGAAGATAACGGACAGCTCGACAAAGCCCTGGCCGAATATCACGGTTTGATGCGCGCCCAGCCCTACAACGACAGTCCGTTTATTTTCGCCGCCCGGATCTGGCTGGCTCAAAATAACTTCGACGAAGCATATCCCCTGCTCGAACAGGCCTACGCAATCGAAAGCACAGCTTTTACCACTAAGATGCTCGGCGCCATCGAAGTCGATCGCGGAAACGCCTCCCGCGGCATACAGCTGCTCGAAGAATCCATGGCGCATGATCCTAACGATGCGCAAACGCTTTTCAACCTTTCCGGTGCTTACGCGCTTGAGGGCGAGTTTCAAAAATCAGACGAGATTCTTCAGAAGCTTGAAGCACTCAATCCTAATTTTCCCGGCGCAAGAGCATGGCGGCAGCAGCTGAATGTTCACCTCAGGCAGCAGCGTAACAACTAAGGCTGATGGCGCAGCATTGCAGTATCAACGATTCAAAACTTTTCATACATAATAACACAAGGAAATTTATCTGATGGCTTTAATGGTATCCGTATCCGGCATACGCGGCATTTTTGGAACTGACCTGAATCCCGAAAACCTGGCGCGCTACAGCGCTGCTTTCGGCGAGTGGGCAAAAAAAGGGACCGTAGTTTTAGGACGCGACTCCAGGGTAACCGGCGAGCTTTGTGAAAGAGTTATCGTAGCGGCCCTGCAGTCAGCCGGTTGTGATGTGGTTAAACTCGGCATCGTGCCCACCCCAACCGTAGCCATGGCCGTTCTGAAGCATAAAGCCAGCGGTGGTATCATCATTTCGGCCAGCCACAATCCGGCCGAGTGGAACGCCATCAAAATGCTCAACAGTAAATCAGAATTTCTGGACTCCGATGAAGGCGCTGAAGTTCTGAAGATTGCTGAAAAAGGTATTTCTTATGTTGGGTATGATGAAATCGGAGCCGTATCAACCGACGAGGATGCCCTCGACTATCACGTTGACGCCATTCTGGATCTTCCGTATATAGATGCAGACGCTATCAAAAATGCTGGCTTCACCGTTGCTGTAGACGCCGTAAACGGAGCCGGATCCGAATCCCTGCCCTATCTGCTTGAGCGCCTGGGGGTGAAAACCGTCCACCGCCTGCACTGTACGCCAAACGGACTTTTCCCGCATAATCCCGAACCGCTGCCCGAACACCTTGGAGAGATTTGCGAGCTCATCAAAACCAAAGGCGCAGATTTGGGCGTGGTGACCGACCCCGATGCCGATCGTCTGGCGTTTGTAGACAACAACGGACGCCTGTTCGGCGAAGAGTACACTCAGGCCGCCGCTTTTGATTTTTACCTGCGCCATAACAAAGGTGATGTTTGCACGAACCTCTCATCATCCATGATTTGCGATTTCATTGCTGATAAGTACGGCGTGAAGTGTCACCGCTCGGCCGTTGGAGAAATCAATGTCGTTAAGAAAATGCGTGCTGAGGGTGCCGTAATTTCGGGTGAAGGCAACGGAGGGGTAATTCTGCCCGATCTGCACGCGGGCCGCGATGCCCTTCTCGGAACAGCCCTTATGCTTCAGCATATGGCAAACACCGGCCTTTCTGCAGCCGAGTACCGCGACAGCTTACCCGATTACTTCATCTCAAAAAACAAGATTCAGCTGCTTGATATCGATGCCGATGAGGCGTTGGGTATCATCAA
>Ga0207421_10001297_pt1 | contig 32445 bp, 30 predicted proteins | sample SodLakKL_010_SED_4_FD_187542 | JGI IMG/M metagenome (GOLD analysis project Ga0207421, IMG submission 187542) | Alkaline sediment microbial communities from Lake Tanatar, Kulunda Steppe, Russia - 8KL_010_SED (SPAdes) (version 2) | ecosystem: Environmental > Aquatic > Non-marine Saline and...
ACTGGGTTGGTACTGGGTTGGTACTGGGTTGATATTGAAGGAAAGGTCTCTTAATTATTTGGGTTTGAATATATTTTATTTATTGAAAGATATAATTACTGGAAATTGCAAATGTGGTCATTGTTATTTTGAAAATTTCTCGATATAATTTAATTAAGATAAACCAGTTACATTATGATATTATGAGTTATAAAAATTAATTCTGGAGGTGTAAAAATGAGAGCAGGATTATTTGAGAAGAAAACTTTTTTGACAGTCTCTTTTATTATTATAGCGTTGTTGATAGGGCCTTTTCAGACAGCAGAAGCCGGTCAGGATATGGAATTACCAGAGGTTGAGTTTAGAGATACTGAGTTAGGTGAGTTGATCTTTTATAGGAGTTCAGTACGGGATTTTGAGGACAAAGAAGTAGAGCTTGAGAAGGTGACAGAGATTCTCTGGTCAACGATTGGGATTACGCTGGATGGTGTTACCGGGCCGACCAGGGCTGCTCCTTCAGCTGGAGCAACTAATCCGTTAACTATTTATCTGATGGCAGGTCAGGTTGAGGATTTAGAACCAGGGGTTTATAAGTATAGACCAGAAGATAATAGCCTTGAAATAGTAGCTGAAGGCGATAGATCTCAGGAGCTTGCCGGCGCTGCCTTAAATCAGCAGGCAATAGAAATAGCCCCTTTCTCACTGGTGATTACTGCTGAATATCAGAGAACCACCGGTCGTTATGGCGAAAGGGGCAGGCGTTACGTTGAAATAGAAGCTGGTTCTGCCTCACAGAATGCTAATTTAATGGCAGAAAATCTTGGCCTAAAGGGTGTTATGATTGGTGCGTTTCAGGATAATCAGGTTCAGGAGGTTCTAGGCGGAATAGAAGAAGTTCCACTTATGATTATTCCTCTAGGCTATCCTGGTGATAATTTTTCATTCTAATCCAGTTATTGATTTAAACTGATAAAATGCTCAATACTCCTGTCATATGTCTTTTCAGCTTCTTCATCGAAATAGCAGGCAGGTAGTTGGCCTTTTTCTCTGTGATAATGGAGACATTCACAGCAGAGTCCTTTTCTAGGGCAGGTATAAGTACAGTTACAGATATCTTTGTTCTCTTCAATGTTTTTACATTCAGCCATTGTAACCCTCCTTTTAAGTAATATTTTCACATATTAATTTTATAAAATAATTGCTGGAATGTCCAATTTAATAATTAATTTCTGCATTAAATATTTGTTTTCTGCAGGATAAATCTTAAGAAGCAGGAATTATATATAAGAGTATTAAATATTAGGTTAGTCAGGTTATTTGTATTTTAGCTAAGATGGTTATTAGATTTATTAGGGTGATTGTATGGAAGAAACAAATGAGAATTTATTAAACAAGAATATGGAATATTCGATTAAAGATGGGCTCTTTAGTAATGTTATGACCACTATTTTTGCTGGAGTATATTTGACTGGTTTTGCTCTGGAATTAGGGCTTTCTGAGTATCTTATCGGTCTGCTTGCTTCGCTACCGGCTATAGCCAATCTTGCTCAGATATTTGGCCCGATATTTATTAATAAGATAGGCGGCGAGAAAAAGGCCTGTTTAGTTAGTGCCGGGTTTTATAGGTTATTCTGGTTATTGATTGCTGGAGTTCCTCTTTACTTGTATTTAGGACTTGCTCAGGAGGTTGTAATTGTTTTATTTTTTCTCTTACTTCTACTGGCAAGCCTGGCAGCTGCTTTCAGTAATGTCTCCTGGATGGGCTGGATTTCAGCTATTATCCCGGCAAGTTCTAGAGGCAAGTTTTTTGGCAGGAGGAATATGTATGCTGGATTTTCGGCGATGGCTGCCGGTTTACTGGCCGGGTTCTGGATTGATTTCTGGAAAAACTTAATGCCTGGAATACCTCTAACAGGCTATTCAATCTTATTTATTATAACGCTTTCTTCAGGAATTATTTCCTGGTTTATTCTGGCTAAAATTTCATCAGGGGTTGAGCCAGAATCTGAAAGGGCAGATTCCAGCACTCTCTTTGAAAATTTAAAGATTCCACTCCAGGATAATAATTTTAGGATGCTAATAATTTTCAGTATGGCCTGGGCCTTTGCAGTTGGACTGGCCAGCCCTTTTTTCTCAGTCTATATGATAAATACACTGGAGCTGCCCTTTACCTTGATCTCTTTATTTGGTCTGGCAGCTGCGGCGACAAATATTATTGGGATGAAATACTGGGGACAGTTTGTTGATAGAATCGGGAGTAAATCTTTATTATATTTTTCTTCATTAGGGGCCGGTTTGCTGCCTGTAATCTGGATTTTTACTTCTGCTGCTAATTATAATCTGCTCTGGGTAATCAATCTTTTGACCGGGGTTTTCTGGTCTGGAATTGGCCTGGCAACTTCATTGTTATTAATGCAGCTTGCTAAAGAAAAATATCGGATAGCATATTATGGCTTGTTTGCTGCCGGGACTGGCCTGGCTGCGGCTATTGCCCCAATAATTGGGGGATTAATAGCTGGTTTATCTACTGATTTAAGTTTGACTTTTAATTTTATTGAATTAGAAGGTCTCCATTTTCTCTTTGTTTTAGCAGTTATATTGAGAGTCTTTAGTCTGGGATTACTGGCTAAGGTAGAGGTTGAAAGGCAGATGACTATTCAACAGATATTAGATCAGAGTAGAGCTGTATTCCATCCGTTTAGGTCGGCTCAGCAGGTAACCGGGCTTGGGTTTCAATCTCTTGAAAACGTTAACCTGGCTGTCTCAAAGGGGTTATTTCAGTGGGAATCACAGCTGGATATAGTATTCCGTAAAGGTCGCTATCTCTGGTATAGAGCTGGTAAAAAGGCTAATAGATTTGATCAGCAGTTAGAGCTTATGATTGATAAAGCTGAAGAGACCCAGGGTGATCTGATAAATAAAATTTTTAAATTGATTGACTGGCTTAATCGAGTTGGAGAAGAGGAGGAATAATTGATGCTTACGGAATTTTATCAGCAGCTGACAGATTACTGGTTATCTTTTTTGAATTATATTCCGACCCTTTTTGCCGGGCTGGCAATATTTCTGGTTGGCTGGTTAGTTGCGCTTTTTGTAAGAAAGCTAGTTAAACTAGGGATAAGGGTTGCAGGTATAGATATCGCACTGAGCAGGATCTGGTATGGAAAATTAAATACTAAAGAGAGGCAGTTAAGGGAACAGGGTTGGAAACCATCTCAACTTCTTGGCCAGGCAATTTACTGGTTGATAATTGTTACAGCGTTAATGTTATCTGCCAATACCCTGGGTTTAACAGCTGCTTATAATCTTTTAGATAATTTTCTTGCTTTTATTCCACAGATTTTAGTTGCAATAGTGATTCTTTCATTAGGTATTTATATAGCCAGAAGAGCGGCTCGATTGAGCGAGAAATTTTCTTTATCATTAGGCGTTCAACATAGTCATGAGATTGCTGTTTTTATTAAAGTTACTATAATAATAATTACGTTCCTTGCAATTATTGACTATTTAAATATTGTGCCATTTATTTCCCTGGCTGGATTTTTAATGATAGGTGGTAGTATCTTAGTATCTGTTTTTGTAATTGTTTTGATTTGCGGGAGGCCATTGATCTCTGCTTATATAGCCCGTCATTCTTTGAAATCATATCTCCACCCAGGGATGTTGATTAGTTTTGAAGGTAAAAAAGGGAGAATCAGGACTATCAAAAATTTTGTTACAGTTATTGAGACTGCTGATGAAACTGTCTATTATCCTAACCATCAACTGGCAGCTATTAAAATTAAAAAGCTGAAAGATGAAATGGAATTGAATGATTAGTTGATAGCTTTTTAAGAGGATATTTGTCACTTTTGTTCTGGTTTTAGCTAGAATTTTTGTTGATTGACTTGGTTTAGTTGTTATAATATAATTAAAACAGAATGTCAGTGGTTAAATAATAAGATTAATCAAAAAATAAAGGAGTGGTAGTAATGAGACTTAAAAAGACAATTAAATTTGTTTTTGTTTCTGCTCTGATTTTTACCTTTGTTTTTACAGGTGCAGCCAATGCTGAAGAGGATATGATCCCTGGACAGAATAATGTTATAGCTGATATTGCCAGTGAAGTTGGCGATAGTGTTGTTAGGATTTCAACTGAGAGAGAAGTGCCAATGGATAGAAGTCATCCATTTTATGATGATCCTTTCTTTAGGTATTTCTTCCCTGATAGATTTCCAGAAGATAATGATGAACCTGAAATAAGAGAAGGCTTCGGTTCTGGTTTTATTGTGACTGAAGATGGCTATATTGTAACCAATCAACATGTAATTGAGGGTTCTGATAGGATTTATGTAACTATGAAAGGTCATGACGAGCCTTTTGAAGCTGAAGTTCTCTGGGCTGATCAGGGGCTTGATCTGGCTATAATTCAGGTCGATGCAGATATTGACTTTAATCCAATTCCATTGGCTGATTCTGATGAAATACGCCAGGGTGAATGGGCAATAGCTATCGGTAACCCCTTTGGCTTTGATCATACGGTTACAACCGGTGTTGTTAGTGCCCTTGGACGTCCGATTCAGGTACCAACCCAGGAGGGCATCAGGAATTATAGAAATCTAATCCAGACAGATGCAGCTATTAATCCTGGGAATAGTGGTGGCCCACTGCTTAATATTGATGGCGAAGTCATTGGTATTAATACAGCTGTTGCTATGAGAGCTCAGGGTATAGGATTTGCTATTCCAGTAAATGAAGTTAAGTTTGCTATTGAAGATCTTGAAGAATATGGCGTTGTTCAGAGACCATGGCTTGGGGTCTATTATCGAAATGTAACCCAGGAGATACAAAACCATTTAAACCTCGAAACTCAGGAAGGTGTAATTGTATTGGACGTTGTTAGAAATAGCCCTGCTGAAGAAGCAGGTATACAGCCCTATGATGTAATTCTGGAAATAGATCAGGAAAAAATTGAAGATATGAATGACCTGGCCAGAATAATTGGTGAAAAAGAAGTTGGAGAAGAAATTATGATTAGGGTTAGAAGAGAAGGACAGACCGAGCTACTTTTTGCAGAGATAGGACAGCGGGATATGGATTATTAAGATTAATTGAAATTAGGATTTGATTATTAAATATATGCCACCGGCGTTGATACCCGGTGGCTAATTATCTTAATTGAGGTGTTTCTATGAAATCTATAGAAGAGATCGAATTAAAGAAGTTAGCTGCTGAAAGAGAATATACAAAGTCCCCAGAGGCCTGGGAAGAACAGATTCTTTATTTTCTGGTTGTTGATAGATTTGCTGATGGTGAGGATTATCCTCTCTATAATTCTGAAGAAGATTATGAGAATGCACTGGAGACAGAAGAGAAAGAAAAGCGCTGGCTTGAAGCAAGCTATAGCTGGAATGGAGGTAATTTTAAAGGTTTAATTAAAAAGTTAGATTATTTAAAAGAGCTAGGAGTTACAGCTATCTGGGTAAGCCCTATCTTAAAACAGCCTGTATTTTCTCAGAGTTATCATGGTTATGGAACTCAAAATTTTCTTGAGGTGGATCCTCATTTTGGGAGCAGGGAGGATCTTAAAAACTTTGTAGATGAAGCCCATGCCAGAGATATTTATGTTATCCTAGATGTAATTGTTAATCATTCAGGAGATGTATTTGCATATGAAGGGGATCCCCCGGAGTATGAAGATAAGATTCATGATGTAAAGGGATTTCGTAATCAGGATGGGGCACCTGATATTGACCCAGAGAATCCAGATAAAGACCTGGCCTGGCCTGATGGCGGTATCTGGCCGATAGAATTATTTGATCTAAAGAGTTTTAGCAGGAAAGGTTATATTACTGATTGGGAAAACTTTCCTGAATATATTGAAGGAGATTTCTTTTCATTGAAAAATATTGATACTGGGTCAGGTGATCTTAACGATTTTAGGGCTTCTGATGCCTTGCGATTGATAACCGAATGTTATAAATACTGGATTGCCTATGCAGATATTGACGGTTTCAGGCTCGATACAGTTAAGCATATGTATCCTGGAGCTACCAAATATTTTGTAACAGAGATTAAAGAATTTGCCTATTCTCTTGGCAAGAAAAATTTTTATATCATTGGCGAAATTACTGGAGGAATGGAATTTGCCAGAAATTTAATGAATCAGACTGGACTAAGTGCAGCTTTAGGTATTAATGAGATTCCCAAAAATTTAGAAGAGGTTGCCAAAGGTTATCGCCCTGCCAGTGATTATTTTTCAATCTTCACTAATTTTGAGCTTTTAGGGGAAAAGGAATATAAATGGTATCAGGACAATATCATAACTATGTTTGATGATCACGATATGGTTTATCAGGATGATCATAAAGAGCGGTTTGCCGCTGACAAAACTACTGCTCCTCTTTTAGAAAATGCAATTTTTCTAAATCTCTTTACAGCCGGCATTCCCTGTATTTATTATGGCACCGAGCAGGCTTTTGATGGTAGTGGAGACGATGCCCATTATGTTAGGGAGTCTATGTTTGGCGGTGATTTTGGAGCCTTTCGATCTCAAGATAGAAGCTTTTTTGATCAGGAATATCATACCTATAGGACTATGAGTGCTCTGACTGAATTAAGAAAAGGGCATATGTCTTTAAAAACAGGGAGACAGTATTTAAGGGAGGTCGCTGGAGAGGACGAAGATTTTCATTGGCCTGGCAGTGATAATGGCAGGTGTAATGAAGTCGTTGGTTGGTCAAGAATTTTTAACCAGGAAGAATATCTGCTGGCAATTAACTGTAATCTCGAGAACGATTTAACGGTAAAAATTATGATTGATAGCGATCTTCAGGAACCTGGTGAAGAGTTTATCTGTATTTATTCTTCCAGGGATGAATTTATTGATTCTACTTCAGAGGTTCAGGAACTGGATCCAGAAAATTACTTTTTAGAAGTAACTGTTCCAGCTGCTGGCCAGGCAATTTATAAAAAGAATAGTTAAATATATTTAATAATCACAAAAAAAATGGTATAATTTAATTGTCTGAATTTTATTGAAAAGTTAGTTTTTAAAATATTTTCTAAAAAGGAGTAAAATCATGAGTGAAAAAATTGCAATTGTAACAGATAGTACTTCAGATTTAAAGAAGGAAGATCTTGATAAGTATGGAATTAAGTCGCTGCCGTTAAAAGTTATTTATAAGGACAGGCAATATCATGATCGAGTTGATATTACTCCTTCAGAAGTTTATGAAAGCATGAAAGATGAGATACCAACTACTTCAATGCCCTCACCTCAGGAGATAGAAGACCTCTACACTGAGCTAAAAGAGGACGGATATACTCATATAATATCAATTCATATTTCCAAGGGACTTTCGGCAACTTATAGTAATTGCAAGATGGTTGCAAAAGAGATGGAAGATATTGAAATTGAGGTTATAGATTCAAAAATGCTTTCAATGGGCCTAGGAAGATTAGTGCTTTATGCTAAAGATCTTGTAGCTGCTGAAGAGTTTAGTTTTAACGAGATTGTGGAAAAAGTTGAAACTCAAAGGGATAAGATTGAAATATTCTTTGTTGTAGAGACCTTAAAATATCTCAAAAAAGGTGGTCGAATCGGAAAAGTTTCAGGTACAATCGGTGAATTGTTGAATGTAAAGCCGATTATATCAATCGATGACGACGGAGTATATTATACATTTACCAAAGTTAGAGGCCGGAGTCAATCAATTAAGAAGTTGTCTTCAATAGTAAAAGATAGATTAAAGGATGGTAAGGAATACTATCTCGATATCATGAATGCTGCAGCTGCTGATGAAGCCAAGGAGCTTAAAGATAAATTTAAAGATATTCCTTCAATTAAAGAAATATTTTTAGGTGAGATAAGCCCGGTGATGGTAGTCCATGCAGGCCCAGGACTTCTTGGGTTAACTATAACAGAATTAGATGAATAATTAGATTACCTGGTAGCCCATTTGATTATGGGCTACTTTTTATAATATTAAAAAAGAAAGGATAACTGCAACCAGTATGGAAGGGAGCAGATTGCCAACTTTAATCTTGGCTACTTCCAGGATATTTAGCCCGATACCAACAATTAGTAGCCCTCCTGTGGCTGTTAGTTGGCTGATAACTTCAGGGGTTAGAATTAATTCAACCTGGGAAGCAAATAGAGTTATTCCTCCCTGATAAATTAGGACAGGAATCGCAGAAAACATGACTCCAATGCCGGCAGTTGAAGCAAATGCAATAGCAGTAGTACCATCTAGCAAAGATTTAGTAAAAAGCAGGGAAGCATCACCCTGGATACCTTCCTGAATGGCTCCCATTATAGCCATAGCACCAACACAATAGATAAGACTGGCCTGAACAAAACCCTGAACGAAGAGATCGTTTTTGCTTTCAAATTTACTTTTTATTTTCTCACCAAAACCTTCTAAACGTGTTTCTATTTTTAATATTTCCCCGAAGATACCTCCAATAACCAGGCTGAATATAACAATTAAAAGTTCATTTGAACCTTCTATTGTAAGTGCCATCTCTAAACCTATTAATATTACAGCCAGAGAAATACCCTGCATAACAATTTTTTGGATGTTTTCTGTAAAGCGACCTCTAAATATGACTCCTAAAAAACTTCCGACAATGATTGCCATTACATTGACAAATGTTCCAGTCATTCTAATTCCCCCAAATTATTTAAGATACTTAATTATATCTATTTCATATTAGTATATAATCTTTACCAGGCTGAAGCAAGTTTTTTGCTATATTAATAAGTTAAAATAAATGTTATAATATATTCAGGAGGAGATATTATATGATATTTCAGGTGATATTTTTCTTTATAATCTTTGCAGTATTTCAGTATGTTATAAAATCAAAAAATATCTGGGGACTGGGAAATTACTATAATAGTCAAAAAGAGGTTTTAATTTCTTCAGTATTAACATCTTTTCTGGCAACTTTAATTTATTTTTTGCTTTCTTATTATCTATTTTAGAGGAGATTAATTTGCGAAAAGATTTTGTTGTCAAGTAATTTATTATGACTTGTAATTAAATTAAATTTAATCAAAACAATTTGAATTAAAAAGAAGGTTTGTCGCAAAGAATGTCGAATAATGAATGTGTGAGCAAGATTTTATAAAAAAATATGAGGAGGAATTTAGATGAAAAGATTTATTGGTTTAACACTGGTTTTTCTTTTAGCCTTTGGTATTATGGCCACCTCTGTTTCAGCTGATGTCTGGCCTACAAGAGATGTAAGGTATGTAGTTCCCTATGATCCCGGTGGATTGAGTGATATTACAGCTCGTCTTATTGAAAGAGTGGTTCGAGAAGAGGATATGTTAGATGTAGCTTTTACTGTTACCAATATTGCTGGTGCAAGTGCCGGTAATGCTATGGTAGAGGTAAGAGATGCTGATCCAGACGGATCAATGCTTTTGCATCACCATACATCCTTTATTACTCACAGAGCATTTGGTGTCAGAGACTGGAGTTATGAAGCATTTACTCCGATAGCAATGTTATTTGAAGTTCCTCAGGCTGCTTTTGCCTTGCCTGGGAAATATGAGAATTTTGAAGAATGGGTTCAGTTTGTTCGTGAGCATCCTGGTGAAACAACATTTTCTGGGAGTTCACTTGGTGGCGGAACTCATTTAATGGGCGAAATGCTTTTAGATTCAGCTGGCATTAGAGATGATCTCCGTTATGTTGCCCATGGTGGTGGCGGTGCTATGACTTCGGCCATGTATGCTGAAGAAGATGAAATGGCATTAACTCAGCTTCCAACTGTTATGCCTGAGCATAAATCTGGAGATTTTGAAATCTTAGCTGTTTCATCAGAGGAAAGAATTCCATCACTCCCTGATGTTCCTACATTTAAAGAACTTGGCTATGAGATTCCTATGACAACCAGTCATAGAATGGGAGTCTGGGGTCCTCCAGGAATGGATCAGGAAATAGTTGATGAAATTGCTGCCTTCTTTGAAAGAGTTATGACAAGTGAGAGATTCCAGGAATTAGCAGCTGATAATGGCTTATTTGTTAATTTCCAGGATGGCGAAACCTTACTTCAGTATTATGAAGATGATGAAGTTATAATTTATGAACTTCTAGAAGAATTTGATCTTTTAGAATAGGAAAAAGATAATTAGAAAATAAAATATTGATAAAATTGATTAAATAGAGAAGGCCTGGCCAGGCCTTCTCTATTATCTAAATGATATTGTGGCAAGGAGGTAATTTTATTGCTTTCATTAATAAAAAAACTTGATAAAAACTATATAGTCCATTTACTTGTTAACATATTCTTTGTGGTATTTGGACTTATTTTTTATTTTGAATCATTTAATATTAGAAGAGGGTTTCAGCAAATAGTTGGAGCCAATGAATATCCAAGATATGTGGCACTTTTTCTTGTTATTTTAGGTATAATTAACATAATTAAAAGTGGAATTAAGTATCGTGCCGGGGAAAGAGAAGTAGAAGAGTTAAAGATTTTCAAAGAATTTAGAGTTGCTGGAGATAAAATTATACCGCTTTTTTTACTGCTTATTCTTAATATTTTATTAACAAGGATAATCGGGTATTTTGAGAGTGGTTTTGTCTTCATGTTTCTTGCCATCTTTGTATTAGGACCTAAAACAAAGATTAGTCTTTTAAAAGCCTTAGGTTTTGCAATTTTTATTACTTTAATCTTATATTTAGTTTTTGGTATTATTATGAATATCTATCTGCCTCCAGGGCTAATTTTTTAAGAGGGAAGGATTGATTACTATGTTTTCAGGTTTATCACAGGGGGCTGCAATAATATTTCAATTAGATGTACTGCTGTTTCTCCTAGGAGGAACTTTTTTAGGCTTGATTTTTGGAGCAATACCAGGATTAACAGCAACGCTGGCATTAATATTATTGCTCCCAGTTACTTTTGGAATGGAGCCAGCAGTTGGTATGGCTGTATTAGGCGCCCTATATATAGGTGGAGTTTCAGGAGGAAAGATTCCTGCAATTTTATTAAATATGCCAGGAACTCCTTCTTCAATAGCAACAACTTTTGATGGATATCCACTCTGTCAACAGGGTTATCCAGGTAAAGCATTAACCTATGGTATTTTTTCATCATTTATTGGTGGCTTAATCAGTATGATTGCTTTAATTTTAATTGCACCTTCTTTAGCAGTTATAACCTTAAACTTTCAAAGTTATGAATATTTTATTTTAGGAATTTTTGGCCTAACTGTTGTTGCCAGTACTACTGGCAAGTCATTAATCAATGGCCTTATCAGTGCAACCTTTGGTGTATTAATAGCTACAATAGGTGGAGATCCAATAGCCGGAGTTACGAGGTATACCTATGGTTTGAGGCCGTTAGAAGGCGGTATCCAGCTTTTAGTTGCAATGATCGGTCTCTTTGTAATTACTGAAGTTTTTACTCAGTCTGCTGATGTCAATAAGAAGTATGCCTATTCTTCAAATAAATTAGATTCAATGAAATTGGAACTAAAAGTTCTTGCTGGCCAGACCAAAAACTTTATCCGTTCTTCATTGATTGGGCTAGGGCTTGGTATGTTGCCAGGGGCCGGGGGAACGGTTGCCAACTTTATTGCCTATGATCAGGCAAAGAAAGCTTCAAAGACCCCTGAAAAATTTGGTACAGGTATTTTAGATGGAGTTGTAGCTGCAGAATCAGCAAATAATGCTGTTTCTGGTGGAGCTTATATACCAACAATCACACTTGGGATTCCTGGTAATACAGTTACAGCAGTTATTCTAGCTGGGTTAATAACCCATGGAGTAACTCCAGGGCCATCATTATTTAGAAATGAAGTTCAGTTAGTATATGCTATGTTTATTGGTTTATTGGTGGCTAATGTATTTATGTTTATTCTTCAGCATACAGTTATGATCCGCTTTTTTAAATGGGCTTTAAAAATACCTAAGACGATTCTCTTACCGATTATAATGATGATGTCGATAGCAGGAACCTATAATATTCGTTATAGTGTTAATGATCTATGGGTGTTGATTGTCTTTACTGCTATGGGTTATATTCTTAAAAAGTCTGGATTTCCATTGACGCCAATGATTCTAGGCTTAATTTTAGGACCTATTATGGAACGATCTCTAAGGACTGCAATGATGGCAACAGGAGGTAGTGTTGCACCTTTCTTTACTAGACCTTATTCATTAGGATTAATTATTTTAACTGTATTAAGCCTTGGTTTAACTTATATTTTTAATTGGATTAGAAAAAATAAATTAAAAGAAGATGGATTGGCATAATAGAACATGAAAATGCCAGCACTTTAAAGTGCTGGCATTAATTGTAAGTTATAATTATGTTTTATGGTGCATCTGGAGGATCTTCTGGATCATGCTTATTGATATTAAACTAATTATTTTAGAGAATTAATTCTAATAAAATTAAGTTCTTCTGCAAGAAATAATCCCCTTTTGTACAATTTCAGATACTCTTCTGAGACTGAACTATCAAATAACATTAAATCATCAGTATTGATTGTAATATCAATACCTTCTCTATATAAATCAGGTGCAGGATGATTATCAAATTTATCAATCGCTCCAAGTTTTATGTTACTGGTAGGGCAGATATTTAAAGTGATATTTCTATCTTTAATTAAATTTATAGCTTTTTGACTTTTAATTGCCTGAATGCCATGCTGAATTGCTTCAGGATTTAATATTTTAATGGTCTCAATTATTTGCTCAGAACTACAGAATTCTCCAACATGAGCTTTTATTTTTAGTCCATTATCTTTGGCGATTTTATAATATTTACTATAAAGATCTATTTTATTTACTGATTCTAAATCATAGAGATCAATTGAATAAAAAGCTCCGCTTTTAATACAGGGGAGAACCCATTCCATCCATTTATCTTCAGGTAAAACTCTAGCAGCACCTAATTCGGGTCTGAAATCTATTTTTTCTGAGTATTTATTTTTGAGTTTTTGGATCATAGAAAAATATTCAACATCATTATTATAATATGAGATAAAGCTGGCATCAAGACTGGCTTCTAAAACTATTACCCCATCATTAATGGCTTCTGTTATAGCTAGCTCAAGCAAATCTTCTATTTCCTGTTTAGATTTTATAAATTTTATTGTTTCATTATCTAAATAAGATGCCATTTCTTCAAGCCCATTCATTTGTACTGGAGGTGGTTTGACCTGACCATCAAAATATTTATTAAATTGCGAAAATCTCATACCTAATAAAGCATGATTATGTAAATCCCCTTTTGGAATAGTTTTGATCTGATTTAAGTTGTGATTTTTTAAAGCTTCAATAAATAGCTTGCTAATATTATTATTTTCTCTTATACTCTTTAAATTATCTTTAATTTTTATCATAGTAATTCTCCTTTCAATTTTAAGCTTGCAGGTATTATTGAGGTTATAAAGAAATAAATGTTATAGGGGAGATGATTATAATGGCACTTTTAATCAGAGATATTAAAAATATTATAGATGAAACAATTTCAGATTACGCTGATAATTGTAATATAATTTCTAATTGGAAAGAACCTTTAATTTCTGTTGCTTCTGCTGATGATTTATATTTTGAAAAACTTAAGGTAATAATAAGTAATGATCATAATACTCCTGAAGAATTATTGCCTGGAGCCAAATCAGTTATTACTTATTTCCTCCCATTTGATGATGAAATTCCTAAATCGAATGTATCAGGTAGAGAAGCATCATTGCTATGGGCAAGATCTTATATCGAGACTAATAGATTGATATCGATTATTAATCAAAACTTGCAGCAAGTGATTGAAGCTGCAGGCTATAATTCTGCTGCTCCAGCAGCTACAGATAATTTTTCTAAAGAAGATTTAATTAGTTACTGGTCCCACAAACATGTAGCCTGGATAGCTGGTCTTGGCAGGTTTGGACTTCATAAAATGCTAATTACAGAAGCAGGTAGTGCCGGCAGAATAGGAAGCCTGGTTGTTGATTTTGAATTGCCGGTTAATAAAAGACCTGTTCAGGAACTCTGCCTTTATTACAAGGATGGTAGTTGTAAAGAATGTATTAAAAGCTGTGTTTTTGGTGCATTAAAAGAAAATAGTTTTAATCGGCATTTATGCTATTCGATTCTCAAAGAAAATGCGGCAAAATACAATAGTAAAGCTGATGTCTGCGGGAAATGCACTGTTGGGGTTCCCTGTGCTATTTTATAGATCATTTTCTATTTTTACTGAACCATTTAGCTGCAAAATCTACTAACTGTTTTTGAGGTAATAGGCGAGCAGTTGTATGCCCAATATTAAATTCCTGATAATCTATTTTATTTTCAAAAGCCTCTCCAACCTCTATGAAATCCGAATCATCATATTTTAAGTCTTCATATTCTAACCAGAGTTTTTTTCCATCTTGAATAATAGGGCTGCCCTGAATTTCTTTTTCTTTTTGAAAATTTGCTTTATGTTCAGCCAGATGAAGTGATGTGTTACGATCATGATTAACTCCGATAAGTAAAACTTTACTTTTTAAATTATATATTTTTCTTAAAGGAGAATTATGTCCAAGAGAATTATTTAGACTATGATCTGATATAATATAATCACTGTCTTTACCCCAGGCTGTGAATGATACGGCAGGGTGTGAGCTTCTCTTAACTCCTGGGAATTTCCTGAAAGTCTCAGGGACAATACCAATACTCCTGCAGGGAGTTATTTCTGGCTGATAGGCAGGCATTTCTTTTCTTATTATATCCCACCAGCTTTCATCTACTGGAGGATTACTCCAATAAGAAGGCTCAGTATAATCTTCGCTATGAGCTGGCATGACAATGTTTCCTTTTTCAGTTACTATTTCCATTAATGCTTGAATTAAGCTGATTGGGCCGCCACAGACCCAGCCTAAAGAACTGAGAGAAGAATGTACAATAATTGTTCCTCCTGATTTTAATCCTCCAGAATTTAAATCTTCAATCAATCTACTTTTTGTAACTGGGAAATCACTATTTTTTATTATCGATTTCTCACTCATAATATCAAATCCTTTATAATTTGTTAATTTAGTATTCTAGGTGAAATTGATTTATCCTTCAAAATTATTTTTTAATTTAAGAAATTAAATATGACTTGACATTTCATCTCTAACTAGTATAATATTATTTAGTAGTTAATGTATTTATTAATTAGTTAATCATTTATGTAATTTTGCTATGCTTCATTTGAGGAGGTGAGGTTAATAAATAATAATAAAATAATTTTTGAAAAGCAGGCAGATATCTGTAAGGTGTTAGCAAATGCAACAAGAATAGAGATTATTTACATTTTAAAAAAAGGTGAAATGAATGTAAATAATCTGGCTGAAAGAATAGGAGCAAGTAAAGCCAGTATTTCCCAGCATTTATCATTATTAAAAGATAATGGGGTTGTGACTAGCAGAAAAGATGGATTGAATGTATTCTATAAAATTAGTAGTAAGAAATTTATTGATGCCTGTGATACTATGAGAAATTTAATGTATGAACAACTTGACCAGATGATCTCGACTTCTCAGCAGATATTAGAAAACCAAATTTAAAAGGAGTGTTTTATTTAATGGAAAATGTCGCATTTAATATTAAGACAGAAAGAACTTTCTCATTTATTAGAAAATATGCCTGGATAGTAACCTTAACAGTCGGTGTTGGAGGACTGTTTTTTCCTTACTTAGGTTTATTAGTACCGCCTATTATTATTGCCTTAACTACAATGGCGTTCTTCAAAGGCCGTTATTGGTGTGGTAATTTTTGTCCCCATGGTAGTTTTTTTGATCAGGTAATGATGCCGATAAGTAGAAATAAATTTATTCCTGATATATTAAAAACAAAGCCAGTTATTATATTTGCTTTTGCCTTCTTTTCATATAGAATTGGAACAAGCATGTATAATATATTTCAAAATTTAGGGGTTCGACCTTTGCCGATATCTTTAGGAATGATTTTTTCTAGAACATATTTAATAGTTTTAGTTGTCGGCGGTGGATTATCATTGTTGGTTGCGCCTCGTACATGGTGTCAATTTTGCCCAATGGGTTCGTTAGAAAAAATGAGTCACACATTAGGAAAAGCCACAGGGGTAGCTGATAAATTTGAAGAAAAAGTTACAATTGAATCAACTGACCTCTGTCACGAATGTGCAAATTGTGCCAGGGTTTGTCCGATGCAGATTAAACCCTATAAGGAATTTCAGGAGAATGATTCAAATCAACTTGAGAATCAAAACTGTATTCGCTGTCGAACCTGTGTTGAAAACTGCCCTGCAGGAATTCTTTCTTTAGAAAATGTTGAATCACCAGTTAAATCTATTGAAGCGGAAGAATTAGATTATTATAACAAGGAAGTTTTAGCAACAAAAATAGAGAAAATCAAAGATTTAAGAGAGGGAACTAAAGAATTTTCCTTTAGATTAAAGACTCCAGCCAGTATCGATGCAGAACCTGGCCAATTCATCTTAGTTAAAGTATCTGATAAACATGATATGTTTAAAGCCTATTCAATTTCTGGTATAGAAGATGGAGGAAGTTTAATTAAAGTGTCAGTTATGAAAGTTACTCAGGGTTACGGAACAAGTATTATGTTTGAGGAGTTTGAGGAAGGTATGGAGATAGAGCTAAAAGGACCAATGGGGCATGAATTGATAATTGATAAAGACAGTGAAGATATTCTCTTGGTTGCCGGCGGTATTGGTATAACTCCTTTCTTACCTATTGTTGAAGATATGGTTGAAAATCCTGGTAATTCTAAGAATGTAAAGCTGATTTATGGTGTGAATAAAGAAAGTGAATTTCTTTATCGAGATTTCTTTGAAGGGATGGATCAAAAAAGTGATATCTTTGAATTTATCCCAGTAGTAGCCTTTGACGATAACTGGGAAGGTGAAGAAGGATTTGTTACAAATGTGATGGATAAGATGAATTTAGATAAATATAAGATTTATATGTGTGGACCAGGTCCAATGGAATCTGCTGCAGAAAGTTTATTAAAAGAAAAAGATTTTGAACTGGATAATTTATATGCAGAAACAACAGGATAATTAGTATATCTTATATTTTGGGGGGGATATCATGGTTAAATATAAATATCTATGTCAATGTTGTGGAGAGGATTATATAGTTTGGTTAGATTCACCTTTAGGAGAACAGCCTGAAGATCCAAATTGCAATGAAAGTTGTATTGGTGAATGCAAAGAAATAGATAGAGTTGAGGAAGATTAAAATAAAAATATTTAATTTTAAAATATAAAATAATTTATTAAAGTTTTAATCGCCCTGGTGGAGTAGTATTATCCAGGGCATAACTATTTTTATAAATAACTAGGAAGAATTAATTTTATGATCAGAAAATATTATTTTAAGAAGGACTTAATTATTATATCTTGAATAATAATTTAAGAGAAATATAATAATTAATAATTTAGGGGATAGATATATGAGAGATGAAATTTCAGAAAAATCTCAAATTAAAAAAGAGAAATTAATTGCTGAGGCATTATTTGAGAATAGCACCTCTGCTATTGTGTTGCTTGATAATAATCATCGGATAATTAATTTTAATCAGAAATTCACTGAAAAGTTTGGTTATGAGCTTGAGGAAATAAAAGGTGAAAATATTGATGATGTTTTAGAACTGAATAAACCTGGCAGTGCTGATTTAAGTATTACTGAAAGAACGTTATCTGGTGAGCAGGTCAAGACAGAAGGCATAAGATATGATAGAGATGGCAATCCTATTCATTTTTTGATTAAAGGGGTTCCGATTTTAATTGATGGTAAGGTTGAGGGCATATATGGAATCTATGATGATATTACCAGGATAAAAGAGACTAAAAAGCAATTGGAGGTAAAAGAAGAACAGTACCGAAAATTATTTGATAAATCTCCAGTAGGGATGATGCTTATAAATAGAAATGGAGATATTTTAAAAGTAAATGATACTCACTGTAAAATTTCAGGTTATTCTAAAGAAGAAATAGTTGGAAACAATATTTTTGAAACTGTTGTTCCTTCAGAATATAATGAAGAGGCTAAAAATAATATCGATGATATACTATCTGGAGACGATAAGGAATATATCGGTAAAAGCATTGCTAAAAATGGTGAAACTTATTTTATTCTCTTTAAAGAAACTAGAATAAAAATGCCAGATGGTAGTTATGCAGTGCTTTCTATGCAACTTGATTACACTGAATACAAAGAACAGCAGGAAAAAATTGAATATATAAGTTTTCATGATAAATTAACTGGATTATATAATCGCTTCTTTATGGAAGAAGAAATATCAAGATTGGACACAGAAAGACAGCTACCAATAAGTATGATTATGGCTGATGTAAATGGACTTAAGCTTATAAATGATAGTTATGGTCATGAAGAAGGCGATAGAATTTTAAAAAGTGTAGGGCAATTATTATTAAAAACAGTAAGAAAAGAGGATATAGTTGCTCGCTGGGCAGGTGATGAATTTTTGATCTTACTTCCGCAAACTGGAAAAGAAGAGGCTGATAAAATTCGAATGAGAATAAAAAAAGAATGTGAGATGACCCAATATGATAGAATTCCAATTGCTTTAGGTGTTGGTGTTGCAACAAAAAATGATGATGAAGATATTTATCATACTATTCACCGGGCAGATAAAAATATGTATCAGGATAAGTTGACAGATAGCAAGAGTAGCAAAAATAAAATAGTTCAGAGCTTTATAAATACTCTAGGGGCAAAAAGCGATGAGACTGAAGAACATGCTATGAGGATGGCGACATTGGCTTTTAGCCTTGGAGAAAGTATAGGTTTATCAAATGAACAATTAAATAATTTAAGTCTTTTAGCTACACTTCATGATATCGGAAAAGTTACAATACCAGCTGATATTTTAAATAAACCTGGGAAATTAACAGAAGAAGAGTGGGATATTGTTTCTGAACATCCTGTGACAGGTTATAGAATTGCAATTAATACTGAAGAATTTGCTAAGATAGCAAGACAAATTCTATGTCACCATGAACACTGGGATGGAACTGGGTATCCTCAGGGATTGAAAGGTGAAGAGATACCTTTACTTGCTAGAATTATAACTATTGTGGATGCTTATGATGTTATGACTTTTGGACGGCCATATAAAGAAGTTGTCTCAAAAAGGGAGGCAGTTGAAGAAATAAAAAGGTGCTCCAGGAGTCAGTTTGATCCTGAATTAGTAGATATATTTATTGAATTGATGTCAGAAGATTAAATAGTATGATTAAAATAGAACAGGCACCGGAGAGTTCCGGAGCCTGTTTTTAAGTATTTTTTATAGTCCGTTATCATCTGATTCATCGCCATCTAGATCTAATTCAATTTCTTCATCTTCCATTTCTCCGCCAGAGAATTCAACGAATTCTTCGGTAACATTTTCTGTAGTTACATTTACATCAGAACCGACTATGCCGCCTTCCATGACAATCATATCATAGCCTTCAGTCTCCATGAACTCTTCTATTTCAGGATCTAAAATATTCATTAAATCATCTTCAAAGTTTTCTTCAAAACTCATGGCCTGTTGTTCGAACTCCTGTTGCAATTGTTGTAATTCTTCTGCATCTTCTTCAGGATCTAAATCAGCAGCTTCTTCTTCAAATTCCTGCTGGAGAGCCATCATTTCTTCTTGGATCTCGGTTTGATATTCCATTGCTTCAGGATGCTGCTGGACAACAGTCTGTAACTGTATTTCCCCAACATTAATTTCCTGAGCAGAAACACCAGTACTAATACCAAAAACTAGAGCAAAACCAACAATAATTGCAATTAAACTTCTTAATCTCATTATTAAATTAATACCTCCTAGTAAAATTAAATTTTGATTTTCAATCTTACTATTTAAAATGGTAACAGTCATTTATGATAAAACTATGATAGTAAAATTATGATTTTTCCATCTCATTAAGTCTGAAAATCAATTAGACAATATCATTTAGCTTGGATTTGCGATATAATAATATATATCAATATTGCTTAAAGGAATATTGAGTTTAAACTATATATACAGGAGTGGTTAAAATTGCTTATAAAACTTATAATTACAATGTTTTCTATCTGGTTTGCCGCCTGGTTAGTTCCTGGTATAGCAATAAATACATCAGCAACAGTTTTTGTAGCTGCTTTAATTTTTAGTTTAATTAATATTTTAATAAAACCTATTTTTACAATTCTTACATTACCATTAACGATTTTGACATTAGGATTATTCTTATTAGTGCTAAATGGACTTATGCTTATGTTAGCTGCTTATTTTGTTCCTGGCTTTTATGTTTCAGGGTTGGTAGCTGCAATTTTGGGTTCTATTGTAATTAGCCTAGTCAATAGTCTTTTATCTGGTGGTAAATGAAGCAGGAGGAGCTAAATGATATTCACTAATAAAAACATAATAAAATATTGTCAACTAATTCTTGATATAGGCCAGAAGAATTTGCCTGACTCATATAAGCTGGTTATCTATGATGAAAATGATAAGTTACTTTTAACAGCTAATGCAATCAAAAGAGATATTATATTTGACTATTTTAATATATACTCTGACTTGACTTTAAATGATCAGGTTATTGGTAAGTTAATAGTTGTAAATGAAGACTATAGTAATGTAATTAATAATCCAGAAAGAATATTTAATAATTTTATGGAGTTAAAAGAATCAGTATCAGAAATAATTATTAACTTATTGATAGATCAGATTTTGTTGAGGCAAACTAAAGAAAGCTTAAATAAATTCAAGAATATTTTGGAGTCTTTACCTAAAGGTGTTATTACCGCAGATAGGCAGGGTATAGTGACTATGATTAATTCAGCAGCTGAAATAACGACTGGATTTGAAAGAAGTAAAATAGTTGGTAAGCGAATTATGAATATATTTAAAGGCACTGATTTAATTGAGGTTTTAAATAAAGGTATAACATTTTTCAGAAGAGAGATTTCATGTAATACAAATAAAGGTCAAAGAAGAGTTCTGATCTCAGCCTCACCAATTAAAGAAGATTTAGAGGTAATAGGAATGGTTGCTACAGTGACAGCCTTAGAGGATGCTAGAAAGTTTTTAGATTTTTTTGCAGAAGAACCGTCAAGTAGTAGCGAACCTGAATTGATTGGAGAGAGTTTGGCTTTTAAATCAGCCTGGAATAAAGCAATTAAAGTGGCCTGCAGTAGTTCTTCAGTTATGATTCGAGGAGAAAGTGGTACTGGAAAAGAACTTTTTGCTCAGGCGATTCATAAAAATAGTATGAGAAAAGATTATAATTTTGTACCGATTAACTGTGCAGCGATACCTTCTGAATTACTTGAAAGCGAATTATTTGGTTATGAAGCTGGTGCTTTTACAGGTGCTAAAAAAGGAGGTAAACCAGGCAAATTTGAACTTGCCCATAAGGGAACTATTTTTTTAGATGAAATAGGTGATATGCCAATTGATCTTCAGGCCAAGATTTTAAAGGTGATTCAGGAGCGAAGTTTTTTTAGAATAGGGGGGACTGAAGAGATAAATGTTGATATTAGAATAATATCAGCTACCAATCAAAATTTGGAAAAATTGGTTCAAGAAAATAAGTTTAGAGAAGATTTATTTTTTAGAATAAATGTTATCCCAATCTTTTTGCCACCATTAAGAGAGCGGAAAGAAGATATTTTATTACTGACCAATTATTTTATTGAAATTTATAAAAATAAACTTAGGAAAAATATTACTGGTCTTTCAGAGCAGGCTAAAAAATTTCTTCAAGATCATGATTTTCCAGGAAATGTGCGGGAACTAGAGAATATGATTGAATATGCAATGAATATGGAGACTGGAGAAAAAATAACGGTTAATAATTTACCTTTTATTAAAAATCAAAGAAAGATTGAGAGAAATAAAACAGGGGAATTAAATCTTGATAAAGCAGTAACTGAATTAGAAAAAAATTTAATTGAGGAAGCTTTAGAAATATATGGAAGAACAACAGCTGGTAAAATGGATGCCGCAGAAAAGCTTGGAATAAGTAAGACTACTCTATATAAAAAACTTAATAGATATAATATTGAAAAATAATTCCTGAATTCGGGATACTAATTCCTGGAAACAGGAATTATTTATTTGTTTTATAACCAGTTTTTTTATAGTGACTAAATTTATTATTATCTGAAAATTAAGGCTGAGCCTGGCTTTTTAAAATATTTTTAATAAAATAACTTTCCTGGTATTATAATTGCATATATTAATAACAAAGATTCATATTATAATTTCGGGGAGGAAACAAAATGTCAAAAAGATTAAGAACGGTTCTTATTGTACTAATCGCTGTCCTATTTATTTCGACCTCAGTTTTTGCTGCACCATTGGAAATTAAACTTGCCCATGAAGAACCTGGTGATGTTGAGACTTCCAGTTCCCATGCTGCTGCTCTTGCATTTAAAAATGTAATCGAAACAGAATCTAATAATGAAATGTTTGTTAATATCTATCCAGGTAATGCTATGGGTCGTCAGAGAGAAAGGTTGGAATTAACACAGGCTAACATAGTTCAGGTTAATGTTGCTTCAATTGGTGGTCTTTCTCAGTTCTATGAGCCCATTAATGCTTTTGACCTTCCTTTTGCATTTCCAAATCATGCTGTAGCTTATAGGGTAATTGATGGTGAATTTGGTCAAAGATTAAGTGAAGATATGGAAACAGAAACAGGCTTGAAATTATTAACAACTTCAGCTGGAGATTTTTATGTCTTAAGTAATAATGTTAGACCAATTAGAACACCTGAAGATATGGAAGGAATTTCATTTAGAGTTATGTCAGTACCTTCTCATATAGCTATGATGAGATCATTAGGTGCTTCAGCAACTCCGATTGATTGGTCAGAGCTTTATACTTCATTGCAAACTGGTGTTATTGATGGTCAGCATAATCCGATCCCTATAATGGCTATTGGTGGTCTCCAGGAAGTTCAGGATTATGCAACTCTAACAAATCACCTATATGGTACTGACTGGTGGGTTACAAGTTCTGAGTTTTATGATTCTTTAACAGATGAGCAGAAAAGAATTTTTGCCAATGCAGTCGATGCTGCTAAGGTTGTTGGCAGAGGCCATAAAGTCTTAACTGGAATTACAACGTATGGTGTTGATTTCTTGGAAGAAGCTGGTGCTGAAGTATATGCTCCAAGTGCAGAAGAACTTCAAATGTTTAGAGATGCAGCTATCCCTGCAGTATTAGAGGCAATAGAAGATGATATGGGAGAAGCTGGAGTAGATTTTGCTAATAGATTATTAGAGGCTGTTGAGCAGGTAGAAGCAGAACTTTATAAGTAATACATTAGTTTATCAAATTCCTGGGAGTGCTTAACTCCCAGGTTCAGATTTCAGGAGGTTAAGAGTATGAGAGAAAAACTCCATAATAATGCAAAAATGATAGCACATATATTAGAAAGAATTACAGCATATCCACTAATTATTATTGGAGGAATAATGGTGGTAGTTGTTCTGATTGGAACATTCTGGCGCTATGTTCTGAGAAATCCTTTTCTCTGGACTGAAGAATTGGCTAGATATCTTATGATCTGGATGGCCTTAGTGGCTGCAAGTATATCTTTAAAAGAAAGAGAGCATGTTGGCATTAAATTAGTTATAGATAGATTTCCGCCAATTCCTAAAAAAATTATTAGATTAATAACGCAATTATTTGTACTTCTATTTTTATATTACTTAACAAAAGAAGGTTTTTCTGCAGCTGAGCGAGCTACAAGGCAATCTTCTCCGGCTCTTGGTATTTCAATGTTCTGGCCGCTTTTGTCTGTGCCGGTAGCAGGTTTACTTACAGGTATTCAGCAAATTCTTCAGATAATAATCGACCTAACAGCAGAGGAGGCAGTCTAAATGGTTCAATTTATAGTGGTCGTTTTTTTTCTATTTTTACTGGCAGGGACCCCAATTGCCTTTGCTCTTGGTGTAACAGCAGTTCTGGCATTTTTAAGAATGGATTCACCTGTTATTATGAGGCTGATTCCACAGAATTTCTATTCAGGGATTGACATGTTTGCTCTAATGGCAATGCCTTTCTTTATGCTGGCTGGAGATATAATGAATAAAATCCAGATAACTCATAGACTGGTTAAACTGGCTAATGTATTTGTCGGTCATATCCGAGGTGGTCTGGCCCATGTAAATATTTTAGTTAGTATCTTTTTTGCAGGGCTTACTGGTGCAGCAGTCTCTGATACAGCAGCTTTGGGTACAATGCTTATTCCAGCAATGGTCGAAGATGGTTATGATAAAGATTTTTCTGCAGCAATTACGGCGGCTTCATCGATAATCGGTCCAATAATTCCACCTAGTATTATCATGGTTATTTATGGATCACTGATGAATGTTTCAATAGCCGGGCTGTTTGCAGCTGGAGTTGTTCCAGGTGTATTGGTCGGTGGTTCACTGATGATTCTTGCAGGAATTATTTCAAAGAAGAGGAATTATCCAATTGGAGAGAAAAGAGCTTCTGTTAAAGAGATGGGAATAGCCTTTAAAGATGCCTTTATACCGCTTTTAATGCCAGTAATAATTCTTGGGGGTATTTTAAGTGGAGTCTTTACACCTACTGAAGCTGCTGCTATTGCTGTATTATATGCTCTATTTGTAGGCTTTTTTATATTTAAAAATTTAAAATTAAAAGATATACCTGAGTTGCTTTATAATATGGTAAAAAATTCAGGCTCAGTCTTTATAATCTTATCTGCTGCAGCAGTATTAGGCTGGATTTTATCTAATGAGCAGGTTCCGACAATGATCGGTAATATGATCTTAGGTTTTAGCGAAAATAAAATAGTTGTTCTACTTATCATAAACTTAATATTACTAATCCTTGGAATGTTTATGGATATGACAGCAGCTCTAATTATATTAGGCCCAATTCTTCACCCCCTGGCTGTCAGTGTTGGAGTTCACCCATTACATTTTGGGATAATAATGGTTGTTAATTTAAATATAGCATTAATGACACCTCCTTTAGGAGCCTGTCTATTTGTTGCCTGCGGTATTTCAAAACTTTCATTAGAAGAAATAACTAAAGAGATCTGGCCATTTATCCTCTGTGAATTTGCAGTTCTAATGTTGATTACTTATGTTCCAGCTATTCCAATGTTCTTACCGAGGCTATTAGGATTTGCCTAAAAAACTTTGAAAGGAATTTTCCTATGAAATTAGAGAAAGAAAAACTGATTAATCAGCTTCTAGATAATTATAGTGAAGAATCGACTATAAATTTACTGAAAGAGATGATTAAGATTCCTAGCCATAAAAATGTAGAATGGCAGGAGGATAAACAGGTTGAGTTTATTGCTAATTATCTCGCTGAACATGGGATAAGCGATATTGATCTGGAATATATTGAAGAAAATAGACCTAATATAATTGCAAAAATACCTGGGAATAAAACTGGTAGCAGTCTTTTATTAAATGGTCATACCGATACGATTCCTCCATATAATATGGTTATTCCGCCATATTCTCCTGAAGTTAATAATGGTTATATTAAAGGGAGAGGTTCAGTTGATATGAAGGGATCTCTGGCAGCTATGATCTCTGCTATGGTTATAATTGCTGAGGGTAATATAGAATTGAAAGGAAATTTAATTTTTACTGGGGTAATTGACCAGGAACAGCAATCATTAGGTTCTGTAAAATTAATTGAAGATGAAATAGAAGCTGATTTTGCTATAGTTGGTGAACCAACAGACTTAAGAATCTGTCATGCCCATAAAGGTATGGAATGGTATAAGATTGTAATTAAAGGCCGATCTGCTCATGGTAGCACCCCTGAAAAAGGTCAGAATACAATCTATCATGGGGCTAGAATTGCCTCAGAAATTGAAAAATTAAATTATAAATTAATGGCCAGGGAGAATTCCTTTGTTAGCCCACCAACTATTAATGTTGGAGTAATGTCTGGTGGTGACGACCCTAATATCGTTCCAAATATAACAGTTTTAGAGGTTGATAGACGTTATACTCCTGAAGAGAGTCGGAAGAGTATTTATGAAGAAATAGATAGATTGCTGGCAAAAGTTAACTCAACTTATCCAGGGTATACTACTGAGGTTATTACAATGGAAGATAGAGTCTGCCCATTAAAAAATATGCCTCTGACAGGTATTGATGAAAACAAATTGACAGATTCCCTTCAGAGCTCATTAAATAAATTTACTGATAGAGATAATAGCCTAACATATTTTCGTGGGTGGAGTGATGCTGCTTTATTTGCAAATAAATTAAAGATACCATCGCTTGTTTTTGGTCCAGGGTTACCTGAAAAATGTCATTCAGGAGATGAGAGTTTAAAGATAGAAGATTTAATTGCAGCAGTAAAAATTTATTTAAACGTAATTTTGGATATCTGTTATTAAATGCTAGAAAAGAGGGAGAGAGTATGTACGATTATTTAATTAAAAATGGAAATGTATTTTTTAGTAAGTATCAGGGCTGGCAGAGAACTGATTTAGCTATTAAAGATGGCAAAATAGCAAGTTTGAAATCCAACATATCAGTTTCTGATGCTAAAGAAGTTTTTTTTGCAAAAGATAAGGTTGTATCTTCAGGTTTCATCGATGTCCACACCCATGATGAGATGGAGATATTGCAGACAGGAACTGTAGCACCCAAAATCCCCCAGGGAGTAACAACAGTCCTGCTTGGGAATTGTGGCCTTGGTTTTTATCCAATGGTTGAAAAAAGAAAGGAAGAGTTAAAAGATTATAATAGCGGTATTTTTAATCTTGACGGGGTTGAATTTGATTGGAATGATCTACAGGGTTTTTCAAATAAATTAGAAAAAAGAGGTCTGGGAATCAATACAGCTTCATTAGTTGCTCATGGTTCAATCAGACTGGCGGTTAAGGGTTTTACCGATAGTAAAGCGACAGTTGATGAACTGAAAAAAATGGGAGAATTTTTACAGGAAGCCCTGGATCAAGGAGCAGTTGGCATGTCAACAGGTTTGCTTTATCCGCCAAGCTCATATGCAGATCAAAAAGAGATTGAATATCTGGCTAGAATCCTGGCTAAGAATAATAAAGTCTATACGACTCATCTTAGAAATGAATCAGATCAACTTGAAGATTGTATCAAAGAAAATATTGAACTGGCCAGGAATACTGGGGTAAAAATTGAAATTTCTCATCTCAATTTATCAGGGAGAGAGATCTGGGGTCAGTCAGATTATATTCTATCATTATTTGGAAAAGCACGGGAAGAAGGTCTGGATTTCCATGCAGATCAATATCCATATCAGGCTGGTTCAACTTTAATTACAGCATTATTGCCTCAATGGTCGATGGTCGATGGAGTTGAAAACCTGCTTGATCACTTAAAAAATACCAGCTGTTTTAGAGAAAAGCTGTCTGAAGATATCGAAGCAGGGATACCTAACTGGGATAACATCATTAAATCAGCTGGCTGGGATAATATTATAGTAAACTCAGTACCTAAAGAATTTATGAAGAGATATCAGAATAAAAGCCTGGCTACGATTGCTGAACTTATGGGCGAAGACCTCCATGATGCCCTGTATAATCTGATTATTGAAGGCGAGGGTCGGATTACAATTTTGATCTTTAGTACCAGTCAGGATGATGTTGATAATATTCTGGCTAACCCTGATGTGCTTGTTGGATCCGACGGTCTGACTATAAATGGTCAACCCCATCCCAGATTATATGGAACCTATTCTAAAATACTTGGGGAGGAAGTCCGTGAACGGAAAATTTTGTCGTTAGAAACTGCTCTTGATAAGATGACAAGGCTTCCGGCAAATAAATTTGGTTTTGATGATAGAGGTACAATTTCTGAAGGCAAAATAGCTGATATTGTGGTCTTTGATCCTGAAGAAATTGAATCTAGTGCAACCTATGAGAAACCTTCTCAATTATCTAAAGGAGTTAACCTCTTACTGGTTAATGGTACCCCTGTATATCAGAATGGTGAATATATTAAAGAGGCCAGACCAGGAAAATTTATTAAATTATAATTTATTATTTATATATTTATTTTAATACTATGCATCCAACTCCAGGGTTGGGTGTTTTTATTGTAGAGTTATGAGAAGTATGATAAAATTATAACTGCTTAAATACAAAAAATCCCAAAATAGAGGGATTGAATTGGAAGAGCTATTAATATGGAGACATTAGAGGAATTTGAAGAGAGAATAAAAGTAGGTATTCACCCAGATGGGATGTCCTATTTAAAAAGATAGTTAATAACTGATAGAATATAGATAGGAGGTGGCTTCCTATGCATGAGATTAAGATTAATGGAGTATCGATGGAAATTGTTAAGGGTAATATTGTAAAGCAGCCTGATCTTGATGCAGTAGTTAATGCAGCCAATGCAGAATTGAGGACTGGTGGAGGGGTAGCAGGTGCTATTCATAGAGCAGCTGGACCAGAGCTGACAGAAGAAACTCGGTCTTTAGCTCCAATTCAACCTGGCGAGGCAGTAATTACCGGTGGTTATAATCTTGATAATGATTATATAATTCATACACTAGGGCCTGTATATGGCAGGGATAAGCCAGAGGATAAACTTCTTAAAGGCTGTTATCAGAATAGCCTTAGGGTGGCTGAAGATAGTGGGCTTAAATCTATTGGTTTCCCGGCAATATCGACTGGAGCATTCGGTTATCCAGTTGAATTAGCTGCTGAAGTTACAATGGAGGCTATCAAAGAATATCTCGATAAGATAAATCAACTGCAGAAAATAAGATTTGTTCTATTTGATAAATCAGATTATGAAGTTTATAAAAAAGCCGCTGAAAAATTTATACAGTGATAAAATACACCTGGCCTGGCTCTGGTCAGGCTATTTTTTTATTTTCCTTATTCTGAAGGTAGTAATAAATAATTCCAGCAATAAATATCAGTCCAGCAAGAGCCAGCCAACTATAATGATAATGGTCATATTGATCAGCTAAAAGACCAAAGAAAGGTGGCCCGACCACAACGCCGGTTCTTAAAAAGACAAGTGATAAGCCTGAAGCTATTCCTGTCTGTTCTGGCGTCGATCTTTCACCGACAACTGTAAAATATAATCCACTCCAGCCCAGAGCTGTAAGACCGAGCAGAAATGAAATTGTTAAAATAATAAAGTTATTATTAGCCAGAAATTCTCCTGAGATGCCATAGATAAAGTTAAGTATGATAATAGCTGTCATAATTAATATAAAGCTAATCGTTCTATTGCCTTTAAAGATTGAATCGCTGACCCAGCCCCAGAAGGTTCTTCCAAAGATGCCTCCAATTTGCACAATTCCCAGGGCAAACCCAGCTAAAGCTGAACTATATCCTAAATCAGTTGTTAAGAATAAAGTGTAGTGGGCTGGGATGGAGCCGACAGCCAGACCGAAAATAAGGCCTAATGAACAGGCAAGCATTAACTGCCTATTTTTCAATAAATTTAAAATATTATCTTTGAAATTGATATCAGAATCATCATTATTGTTAGCTAAAGATTTATCAGGATTATAAGCTTTTTTAACATAGATACCTAAAATTATCGTTAAAAGACTGGATATAAGAAGTGCACCTCTCCAGCCCAGAGTTCCAGCTATAATAGGCAGAAGGGTGGCTCCGGCAAAGCCTCCAATACCGCTGCCTGAATGCATTAAACCCATTGAGACACCTCTTTTTTCAGGGTCGACTTCATCCATTATCGATTTATTTACAGCTGGTGTAATTATACTAAATCCGATGCCTGTTATAAATGCTAAAATTAGAATAATACTATAGACCGGAGAAACTGTATGGGCCAGCATTAAAAAGCCGATACTAAAGATACCAAATAATAATGTTTTTTTGGAGCCTATCTTATCTACAATATTACCGCTGAAAATAGCAACTCCAGTAGCTGATATAAATAAAAAAGTTGAATATAACCCGGCTTCAGTTCTGGAAATACCAAAATCATCCTGAATAAAAGGCATTAATGCCTGGATACCCTGGATGTTGATAAATGCACCCATGTAGCCAGTAGAAAGGATAAATAGTAATTTCCACTGTAAGTTATCTTTAAGATCAGTTATTTTTTCTAACATATTTTAGATTGCCTCCTTTATTCAGTATATCTTTATTGCAGAAAATCTTCAATACAAATTCTTGTTATATCCATTTTATCTTTGATAATCTATCCCTATTTCACCTCTATTACATCTCTACCTAATTTATTCAAGCAAGCTTTTATAAAAAATATTCCAGATTATACTGTTATTAATTTTACAATAGACGTTTTTTATAATAAGATAGATATTGAGATAAAAAAATGAGGTGGATATAAATATGTCAGGATTAAAAGATGCAATAATTTTAAGTGATTTCGATGGGACAATCACAGTTACTGATACAAATAATGCAATCTTTGCTAATTTTAATCAGAGAGAGTCAGAAGAGATTGTTGATCATTATCGTGAAAACCATGATGAACTGGGGATTAGATGGCTTTTAGCTGAGCAGTATAAAAATTTAGATATAACCAGACAGCAGTTAAAGGAATTTGTGACAGAGAAAGTAACTATTGAGCAGACTTTCTTTGAATTTTTGGAATTTATTAAAGAAAATAATTTTACATTTGCTGTTTTAAGTGGAGGCTTTCAGGATTACATAGATATACTATTGGAGCATTATGGTATTGAGCAAGATTTTCCGGTTCATGCAAATAAATTAATTTTCCCAGAAGATGAAGGTTCTGAAGCAGATTATATTAAAGCTGAGTTTGCTTATCCTCCAGAAGAATCTTTATCAAAATTCGGGCCTGTTCCGACTCCTAAGGGGATGATAATTAATCAGTATAAAGAAGATGGTTTGCCGATATTTTATCTTGGAGATGGCAGGACAGACCGACATGCAATTGGCCGGGCTCATTATATTCTGGCCAAAAAGGGGAGCTTTTTAGAAGGCTTCTGTCAGGATAATAATTACGAGTATTATGTATTTGAAGACTTTATTGAGGCTAAAGATTATATAATTGATAAGTTGAAGAAATAGAAGAGATAAAAGAAGAATAGGATAAATATAATAAATAAAAATAAAACCCCACCGGAGAACTTGCTGTAAGATCAGCAGCTCTGGTGGGGTTAATTTATGGCAGGATATTTACTTTTATAAGAAAATAGTACCTGCTGGTCCAAGTGGTAGACCAAATACGAACCAGATAATTAATAATAATGTCCAGGCAATCATAAATGCGATTGAATACGGGACCATTGTCGATATTAATGTTCCTAGACCAATATCTTCATCCCATTTCTGGGCAAAGGCAATTATAATTGCGAAATACGGCATTAACGGTGTAATAATATTGGTAGTTGAATCACCAATTCTATATGCCATCTGGGCAAACTCTGGTGCATAACCTAATTGCATAAGTAACGGTACAAAGACCGGGGCCATAATTGCCCATTTTGCTGAAGCACTACCGACAAATAGGTTGATAAATCCTGAGACCAGAATAAAGACAATTATAAATGGTAGGCCTGTAAATCCTATAGCTTCAAGGAATTCGGCACCACTGATAGCTAAAATAGTACCGATATTTGTCCAGTCGAAATAGGCAACAAACTGACCGGCAGCAAAAGCCAGTGCAACATATGCACCCATATCAGCCATCGATTCTTCCATGAATTCAGCAACATCATCGCTGGAATCAATTGTTCCGGCACTTTTACCATATGCTATTCCAGGGATTATAAAGAATAGAGCTATTAGTGGCACCATACCACCAACAAATGGAGAGGCTCCCTCTATTAATTCTCCTTCTGGGCTTCTTAATATTCCGCCTTCTGGGACTGTCATAATTAATAAAATTATAATACAGATTAAGAAAGCTATTCCTGCAGCCCGTAATCCTTTTCTCTCTTTAGGTGTAACTTCATCCATATCTTCAGTATATTCACCGGTATATTCGCCAAAACGGGGGGCAACAATCTTTTCAGTTACCCAGGTACCAACAACTGTGATCAGGAATGTTGAAACGATCATAAAGTAATAATTAACTGACGGATCGACCATGTAATTTGGGTCAATTATATGGGCTGCTTCCTGGGAAATACCTGCCATCATTGGATCCAGTGTTGAAAGCAAGAGATTAGCACTGAAACCACCTGAAACACCGGCAAAGGCAGCAGCCAGACCGACTAATGGATGTCGTCCCTTGGCTGAAAAGATAATAGCTCCTAATGGAACAAGGACAACATAACCGGCATCAGAAGCAACGTTAGACATAATACCTGCAAAGACAACTGCAGAGGTAATGTACTTATCTGGTGCTCCCATAACGAATTTCTTCAGAGCAGCTGTAATTAAGCCACCTTTATCGGCAACACCAACACCTAACATGGCAACTAAGACAACGCCTAATGGAGCAAATTGTGTAAAGTTATCGACAGCTTCCGTAAGAATGCGCTGGAAGCCTTCAACGGAGAGCAGGTTAAATGCTTCGATTGT
>Ga0207421_10001298_pt1 | contig 32422 bp, 25 predicted proteins | sample SodLakKL_010_SED_4_FD_187542 | JGI IMG/M metagenome (GOLD analysis project Ga0207421, IMG submission 187542) | Alkaline sediment microbial communities from Lake Tanatar, Kulunda Steppe, Russia - 8KL_010_SED (SPAdes) (version 2) | ecosystem: Environmental > Aquatic > Non-marine Saline and...
TAAGCGAAAGCCGCGGGCATCCGCTGATGCCAGCCGGTTTCCTGCTGGAACTGATGCGCCACGTTCAGCAGGCGAGCCTCGTCGAAGTAATTCCCGACCAGCTGCAGCCCAACCGGCAGACTGCCGACGGTGCCTGCCGGCATCGACAGCCCGGGGAGGCCGGCCAGGTTTGCCGCAATGGTGTAGATATCGGACAGGTACATGCTGATGGGATCCGCGCTCTTCTCGCCCAGCCGGAACGGGAGTTCGGGGCTCGTCGGGCCCGCGATCACGTCGACCTTGTCGAAGGCTCGGCGGAAGTCCTCCGCGATCAGCCGGCGAACCTTCTGGGCCTTCAGGTAGTAGGCGTCGTAATAGCCCGCGGACAGCACGTAGGTCCCGATCATGATGCGCCGCTTGACCTCGGCGCCAAAGCCCTCTGCGCGCGAGCGCGTGTACAGGTCCATCAGGTCGCGGGGGTCGGCGCAGCGGTGACCGTAGCGCACGCCGTCATAACGGGCGAGGTTCGACGAACACTCGGCGGGGGCGACCACGTAATAGGCCGGGACCGAAAGGCCACTGTTCGGCAGGCTGATTTCCACCGGCTCCGCCCCGCGCTCGCGCAGTACCGCCAGTGCGTCCTGCACCGTACGGCGTACCTCCGGGTGCAGCCCGTCGCCGAAGTATTCGCGCGGCAGGCCAATGCGCAGACCCTTGAGATCGCGGTCCAGCCCGGCGGTGAAGTCCTCGTCCGGCCGTTGCAGGCTGGTGGAATCGCGCGGGTCGAAGCCGGCGATCGCATTCAGCACCAGCGCGCAGTCTTCCGCACTGGCCGCCATTGGCCCGCCCTGGTCCAGGCTGGAGGCGAAGGCGATCATCCCGTAGCGGGAGACCCGTCCGTAGGTCGGCTTCAGCCCGGTAACGCCGCAGAAGGCCGCTGGCTGCCGGATCGAGCCGCCGGTATCGGTACCGGTCGCCGCCGGTACCAGGCGCGCGGCCACTGCGGCGGCCGAACCGCCCGACGATCCACCCGGGACCCGCTCCGGGTCCCAGGGGTTGCGGACCGGTCCGTAATGGCTGGTCTCGTTGGACGAGCCCATCGCGAACTCGTCCATGTTGGTCTTGCCGAGCATCACCGCCCCAGCGGCGTTCATGCGCTCGACGACCGTGGCGTCGTAAGGGGCAACGAAGGAATCGAGCATCTTCGAACCACAGCTGGTCCGCACCCCCTGGGTGCAGAAGATGTCCTTCTGAGCCACCGGAAGTCCCAGCAGCGGCGCCCGCTCACCCTTCGCAAGCCGCTGGTCCGCCGCGTCCGCCGCGGCCAGCGCCTGTTCAGGGGTCACGGTCACGAAGCTGTTGATGCCGGAATCCAGTCGCTCGATCCGCCCGAGGTAGAGCTCGGTCAACTCGCGGCTGCTGATCTCGCGGGTCTGAAGGCGCCGCGCCCAGCCCGAAAGGGTGTCCAGTGTCATGGCCGGGGGTTCCGTCGCTGGGCAGAAGTGCCGTTCATTCGATCACGCGTGGCACGAGGTAAACCCCGCCCTCCACCGCCGGCGCGATGGCCTGGAACAGGTCGCGTTGATCCGGCTCGGTGACCTGATCGGGACGGAGTCGCTGCTCTGCATCGAGGGGGTGCGCCATGGCTTCGACACCCTCGATGTCCGCACGATTGAGGGCCTCGACGAAATCGAAGATGTCGCTGAGGGCGGCTGCGAAGTCTTCGGCCTCGCGGTCATCCACGGCCAGACGCGCCAGGTGCGCGATCCGGCGGACTTCTTCACTGGTCAGGGACATGGCGGATACTTCAACGTATAGTACGCGGGAGCGCAAAGTTACCACAAAGGCCACCTTGCCCAAAGCAGCGGGGCCTTGCTAGAGTTTCGCGTCTTTTCCGCCCGCCACTTGGATCAGGTCGAACCATGTTCAAACGCTTTCTGGGGCTGTTTTCCAACGACATCTCCATTGACCTGGGTACTGCCAACACCCTGATCTACATGCGCGGGCAGGGCATCGTGCTGAACGAACCATCGGTCGTGGCCATCCGGCAGGACCGTGGCCCAGGGGGGCCGCGGTCGCTGGAAGCTGTCGGCACCGAGGCCAAGAAGATGCTCGGCCGCACGCCGGAGAACGTGACGACGATCCGCCCGATGAAGGACGGCGTGATCGCCGACTTCACCACCACCGAGAAGATGCTCCAGCACTTCATAAAAAAGGTGCACGAGCGGCGGGTGTTCCGTCCCAGCCCGCGGGTACTCGTCTGCGTGCCCTGCGGTGCCACGCAGGTCGAGCGCCGTGCAATCCGCGAGTCGGCGTTTGGCGCCGGCGCGCGCAAGGTCTATCTTCTGCAGGAACCGGTGGCGGCGGCGATCGGCGCGGGCATTCCGCTGGACGAGGCCGTGGGATCGATGGTGCTCGACATCGGCGGCGGCACCTCCGAGGTCGCGGTGCTGTCGATGAACGGCATCGTCTATTCCGAGTCGGTGCGTATCGGCGGCGACACCTTCGACGAGGCGATCATGTCCTACGTCCGCCGCAACTACGGCGTGCTGATCGGCGAGGCAACCGCGGAACGCATCAAGCACGCGATCGGTTCGGCCTATCCCGGAAAGGACCTCCTGGAGATCGAGGTCAAGGGCCGCAACCTCGCTGAAGGCGTGCCGCGTTCCTTCACTCTGAACAGCAACGAGATCCTGGAGGCGCTGCAGGATCCCCTGCACGGTATCGTTTCCGCGGTGCGCACCGCACTGGAACAGACACCACCGGAACTCGGCGCCGACGTGGCCGAGCGCGGCATCGTGCTGACGGGCGGCGGGGCCCTGCTGCAGCAGATCGACCGTCTGATCATGGAGGAAACCGGCATCCCGGTGGTGATATCCGAAGATCCGCTCACCTGCGTGGCGCGCGGTGGCGGACGTGTGCTGGAGATGCTCGACGAGAAGCGCGTCGACTTTCTGACCAGCGAGTAACCGTTCCCGCCGGCCGGAGGACGTCTCATCGAAAAACCGCTGTTCAGCCTCGGGGCATCGCCGATCCTGCGGCTACTGGCCGTGCTGATGATCGCCCTGGCGCTGATGGCGCTCGACCACCGGTTCAACCAGCTGCAGACCCTGCGCAGCGTCTTCGCCACCATCGCCTACCCCGTGCAGCTGGCCGTGGACGCACCGATCCGGGCGGGCAGCCGGATGCTCGAGTCCTTCTCGCGCCACGAGCAGCTCGTGCTGGAGAACCGGCTGCTGCGCTCGGAGCTGATGGAGATGCGCGCACGCCAACTGCGCTTCGATGCCCTGCAGGCGGAGAACGATCGCCTGCGCGCGCTGCTGCATACCTCCGCGCAGGCCACCGAGCGGGTCCAGATCGCCAAGCTTCTCGCAGTGGACCTCGACCCCTTCCGTCAGCAGATCGTGATCAACAAGGGCCGGAGCGACGGCGTATACGCCGGACAGCCATTGATCAATGCGGACGGCGTGATCGGACAGATCCTGACACCGCACTGGGCGAGCTCGACCGCGCTGCTGATCTCGGACCCGGGCCACGCGCTGCCGGTGATCGTCGAGCGCACCGGGTTGCGCGCCCTGGCCGTCGGCTCCGGCAATCCACGGCGCCTGGATCTGCGCCATGTCCCGCCGCAGGAGGACATCGAGGAGGGCGACCTGCTGCTGACTTCGGGCCTGGGCCAGCGCTTTCCGGCAGACTACCCGGTTGCGCGCATCGTGTCGGTGGAACATGAGCCCGGCCAGCCCTTTCTCGCCATCGCGGCCGAGCCCCTCGCCGCGTTGGACCGCTCGCGGGAGGTCCTGCTGCTGTGGACCGATCCGCCACAGAGCGGCGTGGAGACGGACGCAGAAGAATGAACCCGGTGCTGGCCGTGCCGTTGCCGGTGCTCCTGTCCCTGCTGGCCGCACTGGCGCTGACCATCGTGCCGCTGCCGGACGCGATCGCCCCCCTCCGTCCCGAGTGGGTGCTGCTTGTGCTGGTGTACTGGGGCATGGCGTTCCCGCGCCGCGTGGGGATCCTGGTCGCTTTCGTCACCGGTCTCTTCCTCGACGTGCTGCACCACCACCTGCTGGGCCAGAACGCGCTGACGCTGGCGCTGGCCATGTTCGTGGTGCTCCAGATCTATCCGCGCATGCGGGTCTTCCCCGTCTGGCAGCAGGCGGTGGTGGTGGCATCGCTGGTGGCGTTCACACGCCTTCTGCAGATCTGGATCCAGGGGGCGATCGGACTGCCGCCGGGCAGCATCTGGTACTGGAGCCCGGTGATCACCAGCGCCCTGCTCTGGCCGGTGGTCTACCACATCCTGAGAGAGGCGCGCAGGCGCTGGCTTTTGCACCTGACCTGAAGGCCTGTGACAGAATCGGGAGCCTGTGCACGGCTGAGCCGTGCGTCGCATCACCCCCGGCGCCGGGAAATCGTCGGCCGGGGCCGCCTGCAACGTCCAATCGATCAACGGGCTGCTGACATGCAAGAAACGACCAATACAAGAATCGAGGCCGAGGTCTTCCGACGGCTGCTGCAACATCTGGACGAGCGCAAGGACGTGCAGAACATCGAGCTGATGAACCTGGCCGGGTTCTGCCGCAACTGCCTGGCCAAGTGGTACGTCGCCGCCGCCGGAAATCACGGTGTCGACGTGGATCTCGATCAGGCCCGCGAGATCATCTACGGGATGCCCTACGCGGAATGGAAACGGCTTTACCAGAAGGAGGCCACTGCGGAACAGCTGCAGTCATTCACGGGTTCGCGGGCCTCCGGCAACACCGATGCATGATCACGGGCTGGTCGAGACGGCCGCGCAACTTCAGGATCTGGTCGACGTTCTCGCCGACAGCACGTGGGTGGCCATGGACACTGAGTTCATGCGGGAGAAGACCTATTTTCCGCAACTCTGCCTCATCCAGGTCGCAACGCCGGATCACATTGCCTGCATCGACCCGCTGGCGCTGCCGGATCCCGGACCGTTGCGCAGCCTGCTGCAGGATCCGGAGGTGCTGAAGGTCTTCCACTCGGCCAGTCAGGACCTCGAAGTCCTCTACCTTGTCACCGGCAACGTGCCGACCCCCATCTTCGACACCCAGATAGCCGCCAGTCTTCTGGGCTACGGGGAACAGGTCGGCTACGCGAATCTCGTGCAGGCCGTGCTGGGGGTCGAGCTCGACAAGACCCAGTCCCGAACCGATTGGTCACGCCGCCCGCTGAAGGCGGAACAGCTCTCCTACGCGAAGGACGACGTGCGCCACCTGGTACTGGTGTACCAGCGGCTGCGGGATGAGCTCGAGACACTCGGACGCACGGGCTGGATCGCCCCCGAGATGGAGGCCATCACGCGGCCCGAACTCTATCAACCCCGCCCCGAGCTTGCCTGGCGTCGCGTCAGCGGGCACAAGCGGCTGAAGCCGCGCGAGCTACCGGTGCTGAGTGAGGTCGCGGCATGGCGCGAGGAAGAGGCGCGCCGTCTCGACCGGCCGCGCCGCTGGGTCCTCGGCGACGATCTGCTTCTGCTGATCGCACGGGTCCGACCCGGCGCTCTGGACGCACTGCAGGAGCTGCGCGGGTTTCCGAAGGGCATGGGAACCGAGCGGGCGCGACAGCTGCTGACGGCGGTCCAGCGCGGGGTCGCGACACCGAAGGAGAAGTGGCCCGTGCTGCCGACCCGGGAAAAGCCCGCGACGGAAGCGGAGGAGGTGGTTGCCGACGTCGCGGCGGCCCTGCTGCGCGAACTTGCACGCCGGCAGCAGATCGGCCCCGAGGCGATCGGCGGGCGCCGTGACATCGTGGCGCTGATGCGCGGGGATCGTGATGCCCGCCTCGCCCGCGGCTGGCGTTACGAGGTCGCCGGGCGGGAGTTGCAGCGCTGGCTGGATGGCCGCAGCGCGATCGGCTGCGACGGCGACCGGATCGCACTGCCGGAGCGGGATGCGTCGGCGTCGCCCGCTGAATGGTGATCCGAAGCCTCCACCGAGGAGCGGCAACCCGACCGGGATGCCGCTCCCGACTCCGCGAAGTTCTCCGGCCGTGTGCCGTCCCGCCTCAGATGCTCGAGTACACGCCGCGCCGGGGCGAGTTGAGCCGTCCCTGCCGCTTCAGGTAGGCCAGCGTCTGGCTGATGTTCCTGGTCTCGATGCCCCGGGATTCGGCCTCGTCACGGATCTCGCTGACGGTCATCTCCGGACGCGTGGCAACGATGTCACAGAGCTTCTGGCTGATCGTCTCTCCACTGGCACGGCGCCGGCGCGTACTGCGGGCACGGGGCACAGAGCCGCCCATGTCCTGGATCTGCCGGTCGATTTCGGCCAGCTCCTTGCGGTGGCGTGCCAGCAGTTCCTTGCGCTTCGCCTTCAGTTCACCACGCTTCTCCTTGATTTCCTGTTCCCGGCGCTCCGCCTCCTGCTGCTCGCGCTCACGCGCCAGTGCATAGAGTTCTTCGGAGCTCAGCTCGTTGACATTTTTCTTTACAGCGCTCATTCATGCTCCTCGTTTGCTGTTCGAAAGGCTCACCTGATGCTCACGAAAACTCCGCCGGTGGCGGTCCGGGTGGTCCGGAGGGATCGCCGCTGCAGGAGGCCAACCTCTGGCCGATGGTTTTCCGGCAACCGATCGGCGAGAGGGCTCGCCTCCTGCACGCAATCCGCTTTCGCGTAGCTTTCGTGATAATCAGGAAGACTCAAGGCCTTTCTGGCTTGAAAGTCACCTGCGTAACATAATAAAAACGGCAAGAATAAACAACAGTCCTGCTTCAAAAAAGGATCCGCGCATGAAACCCGGTCTCAACGAAAACCAACAGAAGGGGATCCATTCCGCGGCTGCCGGATTTTATTCCATGATGGGATCCTCGGCAGTGCCCGAGGTCCGCCTGGACCTTCGCGGCCGTGCCGCTGGCCAATGGCGGGTTCGCGGGGGGATTGAGTTGCTGCGCTTCAATCCCGAGGCGTTTCTTCTTGACTGGGAAGCACATTTTCCCGCGACCATCGCACACGAGGTGGCCCACTCACTCGTCTACCGCAGGCACGGCCCCGGGAACGTGCGGCCGCACGGACCGGAGTGGAAGGCAATCATGTCGGCACTCGGTTTTCGTCCGGAAGTCACCCATCGCACGCCGCTTTCCGGCCGTCGCAGCCGTGTTTATATTTATAAATGCAAATGCCGTTCACATCGGCTCGGCCCCCGAAGACATTATCTGGTGACCCGACGGGGCTATCGCTACAACTGCGCGGAATGCGGCAACCGTCTACACTTCCTCGACCACGTTGAGTGGAAATGATCTCGCGGAATACCGGTCCAGTCAGGGAAGCACCGAATAAAGCCATCCCGGCTTTGTCAGCGCACGCTGCGCTGCACAGATGATTTGCAGCTTGCTTCAGAATCAACCACCTGTGGTGGCCGGTTCTCGCGCGACGTCCCTGTTCCCCGGGGAGACGCCGATAAATCAGCGTTTCCCCAATCGGCATCATTCACGCATTTCCCCGGCCAGATTCAGTCCAGGGAACGACGGCCTTTGCCAAAAGCGCATCGATCTGCGCCGACTTTTCCGACGCCTGGCGGCCGTTGTGCAAGCCTTTCCAGGCTGGCGCACAGGTCTTCCACGGAGATCAGGTCCATTGCATCCGGGTGACGCACCGGGGTGCCCCAACGCAGTTCTTCCGGGTCCCGTCCGATCTAGCGGCGAACCGCGTCCGGGTACCGATTGAACACGAAGTCGCGATGCCGGCACGGGCCGGTCCGCGCGGGGTCGGAGGTTGTCCAGTGGGCCACGCGGAAAGTTCGGTAACAGATCGCTTCGCCAGAAGCGCCGGAGACCGGACAGGGCTTAGCCATCGGAAGCAGCAGGCCGGAGCCCGGTACCGGAGTCGGCATAGCCCTGCAGCAAACGCTCGAAGTCCGGATCGGCATATTGCCACTCGTGATGCAGACGCCGCCGCTTCTCCAGATCCCGCCGCAGCCGGTCGAGATTGCGCCGCGTCCAGGCGCCCTGCTCACGCCAGCAACCGCGGTCCCAGTCGATCAGCCAGACGCGGTCACACGCGTCGATCAGGATGTTGCGGCTGTTGAGATCGGCGTGACAGTAGCCCGCGTCGTGGAAGCGACGGATACTGGCTCCGACACGAAGCCAGTCGGCTGCTTCGACCGATCCCTCAAGCAGCCGCTGGTGCAGCGAGCGGGCATCCGGGACGCGCTGCGTGATCAGATCGGCGCGGCAATAAAGCCCGCTGCGCGTGAGTCGTGCCGCCACGGGACGCGGCACGGGCAGGCCCTCGTCGCGCATCGTCCGGGTGAGCATGAACTCGCGCCAGGGCCGGCTCCTTTTCAGGCCGGTCCAGAGGTAGCGGTCTCCGAGGACCTGGGCGACCGAACCACCGCGCAGGTAGTGCCGCAGCGCCCACTGCCCACCGGAACCGGGAATCGGCGGATTACAGAAAAGCACCCGGCCGCGGCCCGTCCGGACCTCTCCGGAGCAGTAGCCACGCTGCCGCAGGCTCCCGGGTTCGAACATCCACGGCTCCGGCATCCGCTCCAGGGCCTCATCGTAAATCAGGTAATCGCGGCCGGTGCGTTGCAACCTCCATTCCATTTCACACTCCGGCCCCGGATATCCGGCGCATTGCGTTGATGGAAGCAATGCGCACGATTATACCGCGGCCCTGGCCTTGCCCGCGCCGCATGCAGTGGACGCCCCAACCGCCCGCGCCCCCGTTTCTTGCTAAGCTCGCGTCTACAATCCAACCGTCAGGGGCTATGCCTGAGAACAATCCGCGCGGACGATCCTTCGGACCTGCAGGTGCCGCGCCGGCTGGAGTCCGCTGAATGGCCCTCCGGCAGTGGCGACCCGCGCTGGCGCGTCTGGGTTACAACCTCGCAATTCACCTGCTGATCCCGGCGGCGCTCCTGCACTTCCTCTGGCGTTCACGCCGTGAGGCCGGCTATCGGCTGCACCTCGGCGAGCGGCTGGCCCTGGGACCACCCCCGCCACGCCGCTCCGACTTCTGGATCCACGCGGTCTCGCTCGGCGAGATGCGCGTCGCCCGAACCCTGGTCCGCGCCCTGGCCTCCGCACGCCCCACCCTGACGGTGCTGCTCACCACCGTGACGCCTGCAGGCCGCGCGGAAGCAGAACGGATGCGCACGGCCGGCCTCCCGGTCGAGGTCCGCTACCTGCCACTGGACTCCCCCCCTCTGGTGCGTCGCTTCATCCGCGCGGTCCGCCCCCGGGCGCTGGTGCTGATCGAGACAGAGCTGTGGCCCAACCTGCTCCGTCAGGCACACCTCGCCGGCCTTGCGGCCGTACTGGTCAATGCGCGGCTCAGCCCGGCGCTGCGTGCCACCTACCGTCGTTTCCGCCTTCTCTATGGGCCGCTGCTCTCTACCCTCACCTGGGTCGCGGCACAGGGTCCGGGCGATGCCCGGGAGTTCCGCAATCTCGGCGCGACGCGGGTCGAGGTCACCGGCAACCTGAAGTTCGACCTGCAAGCAACACTTCCGGAATCCGAGCTGGACCGCGGGCATTTCGCTTCCGAAAAGCTCTGGCTGGCGGGTTCCACACACCCCGGCGAAGAGGCGCTGGTACTGGAAGTTCATCGCCGGCTGCGGGCGGTCCGCAGCGGCACGCGGATCCAGCTGCTGCTCGCGCCACGTCATCCGGCGCGGAGTGCCGAGGTCATCGCGCTGGCCCGCTCGGCAGGCTTCAGCGTGATCGCGCGCTCCGCAATCGACACCACCAGGACCTCTGCCGACGTGATCGTGCTGGACACGCTCGGAGAACTCGCCGCGCTCTACGCCCTGGCCGACGCCGCATTCGTCGGCGGCAGCCTCGCTGCCGTCGGCGGCCAGAACCCGCTCGAACCGATCGCAGCCGGGTGCCCGGTCGTGATCGGGCCCGACACCCGCAACTTCGCGGACATGGTCGTCCAGCTCCGCGAAGCCGGCGCCCTGCTCCAGGTCGCGGACGCGGACGGGCTGCTAGAGGCGCTCAAGCGACTCCTCGGGAACCCCGAGGCGGGCCGCGCGCAGGCCGCGAGGGCACGCGAGGCGATCGATGCCAACAAAGGCGCCACCGCACGTACCTTGCAACTGCTGGAACCCCTGCTTCCCGGGCCGCCGGATGCGCCCGGGAACAAGGCCCGCGCGATGCAAGATGCGCACTGAAAAGGTTCGGGCCGCCGTGTTCCGGACCATCCTGATGATGCTCGGGGTCTTCGTCCTTGCGGCCCCGGTCGTCGCGGAAGACGGCAATGCCGAGGCGGATGCCGAAGCGGACGATGAGCTGGAGATCCGCGCCCTGGAAATCACGCGTGAAGGCCTGCACGGAAGCGCCTACTGGCTGGTGGCCAACGTCGACGGCTGGTTCGGCGAAAAGCCGTTCGAGGAGCGCGGACGCGTGTCGGGCACGTTGCGCACGCGCGCGCTGTACCGCGAGGACGACGGCGTCGATACGGACTTTCGCGTCCGGCTCCAGGTCCATATGCCGAACGTCAGCGAATGGGGCTACCTGTTCATTGGGCGCGACAACGAACGGGAGCTGATCCGGGACGAGGACGAGGCGTTCCGCCGCGAGCAATCGCTGCTGCCGGAGGGGAGGGACGATGACCAGACCTTCTTCGTCGGTATCGGACGCGTGCTGCGCGAGAACCTGGACCTGAGACTTGGGGTCCGCGGCGGCTACAAGCTCTACGCGCAGGCCCGCTACCGCAAGACCTGGTGGCTCACGGACGACTCGAACATCGACTACCGCCAGACCCTGTTTCTCGCGGTCGCGGAAGGTCTGGGCACCACCACCGGACTCAACTACGCGCTGGCGCTGGATGCCGACACCGCGTTCCGCTGGCGCAATTCCGCGACCATCGGAACCGAGACGGACGGCGTGGAATGGTCGACGAGCCTCGGCCTTTTCCGAACCTTCGGGCGCCAGCGTGAACTCTCCTTCGAACTCCTGGGGAAGGGCAACACGGAAGGAACGGTACTGGTGGAGGAATACGGCCTGCGCGCGATCTACAGTCGCCCGCTCTATCGCGACTGGATCATCGGGGAGCTGATCGGCGGGTATTTCTGGCCGCGCGGCGAGGAGGATCCCGAGCGCTACGAGACCCTGGCGGCAGGGCTCGGCCTCGAATTCCGCTTTTGAAGGGGCGTGAGAACGTTCACGGACGGGGAAAGATCTGTAAATCTCTTTCCCCTGAAAAAGCCAGGACCTGGGACCAGGATGGCTTTATTCAGCGCTTCCCTGGCGGCGTCCGGCGCAGAGATCCAGCCCTCCGATGACGTCGCGCAGGTCCTCCAGATCGAGCGGCTTGCGCAGCACCGCGGGATTACCGGGCAGATGCGTGCCGGGAAACACCACCGGGGCCTGCCCCGTCATCAGAATCAGCGGCAATGCCGGGTAGCGCTCATGCAGGATCCGGCAGAGCTCCGCACCATCCAGCACCGGCATCGACACATCCGACAGCACCAGGTCGAAGTCGGGCTCCCGTCGCAGACGTTCCAGGCAGGCAAGGCCGTGCTCCACTGCCACGACGGTCGCGCCATCCATCTCCAGCAGACGCCGTACCGAATCCCGGCTACGCGGGTCATCGTCAACCACCAGCACCCGCAGTGTTTCCGGCACCCGCCCGTCGATTCCGCGCCCCGGGGGCTGGCTGCAGGCGAGGGACTCGCTCCAGCGGGGCAGCAACAACCGGAACTCGGAACCCTCCCCCACGCACGAGTCGACCTCCAGCCGGGCTCCGGAGCGCAGCACGAACTCATGCACCATGAACAGGCCCAGACCGTGGCCGCGTTGTTGCGCCTTGGTCGAAAACAGCGGTTCGAACAGCCGTTCGAGGATCCCGGCATCCATGCCGCAACCCGAGTCGGCCACGCGCAGTTGAACGAGATCCTCGCTACCGGCATCACCCAGGGTCACGGCTGCCGGGCCCGGACGGGGCACCCGGGACCCACTGATATGCAGCCGCCCTCCGTCCGGCATTGCATCGCGGGCGTTGAGCGCCAGGTTCAGCAACGCCGCCTGCAGGAAGCCGCCGGTGCTGCGGGCCGCCAACTGCGGTTCCAGCGTGACATCGAGCTTGATGCCGGCAGGCAGGATGTGCTTCAAAATGCGCACCAGCTCGGCGATCGCAGCCTCCACATCCACCCGCTCGGAGGCAAATTTCCCGGCTCGGCTCAGCGACAGCATGCCTGAGGTGACCACCTTCGCCTGCCCGATCGCGCTGTGGGTTTCGTCCAGCACCTGCGCGATCTCGGGATCCACCCCGGGGCCGGTCACGGTGCCGTGCAGGTAGTACAGGTTCGCGTCGATCACGCCGAGCAGGTTGTTGAAGTCGTGGGCCACCCCGCTGGCGAGGTGCCCGATCATCTCGCGCTGTCTCGCCGCCATCATCTCTGCGTAGGCGCGATCGCGTTCGATCGTGCTGATCATCAGGCTGCCAAAGACCTGCAGGAAGCGAACCTCGGCAGAGGACCAGTCGCGTTCGTTCCTGACCGCGTCGAAGCCCACGAAACCGTTCAGTGCATCACCCTCCATCACGGGGACCAGGAGCATCGACTGGATGCCCTGGGCTTCGAGAAAAGCCCGCTCCGGATGGTCCGGGGAGAGTTCGGAGACACTTGGGATCACCACCGGAGCGCCGGCATTGAGCATCCGGGCGCATTCAGGCACGAGATCCCAGGAAATGTCACCGAGCAATTCGATCACCGGATGGATTCCGGGAGCCGTCCACTCGTGCGTGTTGCTGAAACTCCTGCGTCTGCTGTCCGCGTTGAAGAGGTAGGCCCGGTCGGTTCCGGTCAGCCCGCCCATGCGAGCCAGGGCCTCGTTGATCAGGTCGTCCATCCCCCGCCCCGGCCGCTGGAGGAACATCGCCGAGAGTTCCAGCAGCCCGCGTTCCAGCCGTTCCCGCTGCCGCAGGTCCTCCTGGTCATTAATGTGCTCGGTGAGATCGAGGGTCGTCCCCGAGATGCTCAGCGACCGACCGCGCTCGTCAAATCGCACCCGGCCCCGCTCACGCACGAACCGCTGCACGCCGTCCCGGGCCAGCACCCGATGTTCGATCGAGTAAACGCCGTCGGGGCGCAGGCGTGCGGATTCCAGTTCCTGCCGCACCGCGGCACGGTCCTCCGGATGCACGAGGGAGAGGAACAGTGCCAGCGTCGGTTGCACGGAGCCGGGCGTGATACCGAGGATACGGAAGGTCTCATCACTCCAGAAGAGCTCGCCGGTGGCGTCGTCCAGACTCCAGCTGCCGAGCTGGGCGATCGCCTGCGCCTCGCGCAGCTCGGCTTCGCTGCGGGCAAGCTGGTCGACGATCGGATCCAGCGGCGTCGCGGTCATGGGACGTTCCGGACCGCCTGTTGCCAGGCTGCCCGCCACGATCCCCCGGGGCTGATCGCCGGGATTCGCAGCGCGCCCGGTCATGACCGACCTGCGGTCGATACGCCCCTTAGATGGATGCGGTAGCCGACACCCCGAACCGGCAGGATCGCCAGATCGTCGACACCGGACTCGCGCAGTTTGCGACGGATGTTGGCCACGTGCACGTCCACGCTACGGTCCTCAGCCGGCTTCACCTCGCGGCTGCAAAGGGCCTCGCGGGTCACCGTCCGCCCCGGAGTCTGCATCAGGAGCAGCAGGATGCGTGCCTGCGTTTCCGTGAAACGGACTTGCAACGCGTCTCCGGCTTCGCGTGCAAGGGTCATGTCGTCGTGCTCGAGCACGTAGGGTCCGACCCGGGCCCGGGTGCGCGGCGGCGTGCTCACGGAGTGACGTCGCAGCACGGCCCGAACGCGGGCGAGCAGTTCTTCCGGATCGAATGGCTTGGTCACGTAGTCGTCGGCTCCGGCATCAAGCCCCGTGATCCGGTCCTGCAGGTCGACGCGCCCGGTCACGATGATCACGGCCGCACCGGTCGATCGCAACAGCTCGCGCGCGAGATCCAACCCGTCTTCGGACCCCAGGTTCAGGTCCAGCAGCACGAGATCGACCGGGTTCTCGCGGCAAGCCCGACGCAGCGCGGAACCGCTGGAGACGCGGGTCACCAGGTGACCTTCGCGGCGCAGGTAGCGTTGCAGTGCGCGGCCCATGCGGGCGTCGTCCTCCACCACCACGACGCGTGCGGGAGTTACAAGGGAGTCCATGCTGTCGGCTGCCGGTTTCGCTTCAGTCTTCCAGGATGTAGACCGTGCCGCAGTAGGGGCAGCGCATCTGCCCGTCGGGGGACTCGTCGATCGGCAGGTAGACGCGCGGGTGTGAGGCCCACAGAGCGGTGTGCGGCGTCGGGCAGTTCAGGGGGAGCTGGCTACGGCGCACGGTGACCGTGGTCTCTGCATTGGCCGGCTTGAACCGCTCCTGCTGTTCGGCGGTGCGTGGGTTCGGCATCGTGTGCCCTCTCCTTTCTGTTTCTGTTTCTGTTTCTGTTGTTGGTGGAGTCCGGGTCTCAGACGTAGGTCAGCCAGGCCTCGTGCTTCGGATGCCTGCCCTTGACCACGTCGAAGTACAGCGACTGCAGACGCTGGGTAATCGGGCCTCGCGTTCCCTCGCCGATCGGCCGACCATCCACCTCGCGGATCGGCGTGACCTCGGCGGCGGTCCCGGTGAAGAACGCCTCGTCGGCAATGTACACCTCGTCGCGGGTGATCCGCTTCTCGACCACGCGCAGACCCTCTTCCTCAGCGAGTGCAAGGATGGTCCGGCGCGTGATGCCATCGAGGGCCGAGGTCAGATCCGGCGTGTGCAGCACCCCGTCGTGAACCAGGAAGATGTTCTCGCCGCTGCCTTCGGCAACATAGCCTTCGGTGTCGAGCAGCATCGCCTCGTCGTAACCGCAGGAGACCGCCTCCTGCAACGCCAGCATGGAATTCATATAGTTGCCGTTGGCTTTCGCCTTGCACATCGTCACGTTCACGTGGTGGCGGTTGTAGGAAGAGGTCCGCACGCGAATCCCGCGGGTCATGTTCTCCTCGCCGAGGTAGCTGCCCCAGGTCCAGGCCGCGACGATCACGTGGACCTCGAGGTTGTCGGCCCTCAGCCCCATGCCCTCCGCTCCATAGAAACACATCGGCCGGATGTAGGCGGTCTTGAGCCCGTTCTCCCGCACCGCGGCGATCTGTGCCGCGCTGAGTTCGTCGGCGGCATAGGGTATGCGCATCCCGAGGATCCGTGCCGAATTGAACAGCCGCCGGGTGTGCTCCTCGAGCCGGAAGATCGCGGTACCCCCCTCGGTCTCGTAGGCACGCACGCCCTCGAACACGCCCATCCCGTAGTGCAGCGTGTGCGTCAGGACGTGGGTGCGGGCATCGCGCCAGGGCACCATCTTGCCGTCCATCCAGATCACTCCGTCGCGATCCGCCATCGACATCTTCGGTTTCTCCTCAGTCAGTCTTCCCGGGCAACGCGGCATCGGACCCGACATCCCCGAACAGTTCATCCCAGGTGTCCATCACCTGCTCCCGCAGCGCCCGCAGATCCGCCGGAGGATCGGTCACCCGGGTGCTCTCGCCCGCCAGCGTCAGGCGATGGATCCGGTTGCGCATGTCGCGGTAGGCATCGGCGAGGGCGGTCCCCATTGCCTCGGTGATCACGCCCGACCTTCCGAGCACCTCGAGCGTTCTCACCTTGTCCGGCCAGTCGCACACTTCCGGATGATCGCGCGCACTGGACAAAACCCAGTATTGAACCATGAACTCGATGTCGGTAATACCACCGCGGTCGCGTTTCAGGTCGAACACCTCGGGATCGCGCGATGCGTGTTCCGCCAGCATCCGGGCGCGCATCTTTACCACCTCGGTGCGCAGCGCATCAGGATCCCGCGGTCGCCCGAGAATCCACCGGCGGAGCTCGGCGAAGCGCTGGCCCAGCTCGACATCCCCGGCGACGAACCGGGCACGCACCAGCGCCTGGTGCTCCCAGGTCCAGGCCGATCCCTCCTGGTAGCGCTTGAAGGCGTCCAGGCTGCTGACCAGAAGACCCGAAAGACCGCTGGGTCGCAGTCGGGTGTCCACCTCGTAGAGGCGACCGGCGGGTGTGAAGGCCCCAAGCAGATGAACCACGCGCTGCGCCACGCGGCCGAAGAACTCGGAGTTCTCGATTATCCGCGGGCCACTGGTGCGTGCCGGTTCCCCCTCGCTGTCGTGCAGAAACACCACGTCGAGGTCCGAACCATAGCCCAGTTCCAGACCACCGAGCTTCCCGTAGCCGATGATCGCGAAACGCGCCCGGCGCCGTGACCCGTCCGGTCCGCACCATGGCTCGCCGTGGCGCTCCACCATCAGGTTCCAGGAAAGTTCCAGCACCTGCTCCAGCAGCACCTCGGCCAGCCAGGTCAGGTGATCGGACACCCGCATCAGCGGCAGGTATCCCATGATGTCGGCCGCTGCCACGCGCAGCGTCTGAACCTGCTTGTACTGTCTGAGACGGTCCAGCACCTGCTCCTGGTCCTCCACCGGAACCTGCGCGAGTTCCTGGTCCAGCGCCTCCTTCAGCCCCTCGCGCCCCGGTGGTGCATACAGGGCCCTGGGATCGAGCAGTTCATCCAGCAACAGGGGATAGCGGGTCAACTGATCGCTGATCCAGGAGCTCGCCTCGCACAGCTTCACCAGCTGCGACAGCGCCAGCGGGTTCTCGACCAGCAGCGACAGGTACACCGAGCGGCGCGCGATGGTCTTCACGAGCTGCAGCGCGCGGGGCAGTGACGGATCCGGTGCGTCGAGTTCGGCCAGCGCACCCAGCAGCAGCGGCATCAGCCGGTCCAGGCGCTGCCGCCCCGTCTCCGAGAGGCTGCGCGTGACCGGGCTGTCGCGCAGGGCCTGGATCCCGTCGCACGCGGCCTCGGGGTCATTGAACCCCATGTCCGCAAGCAGCGGCAGCGCCTCCTGTTTATCCAGTTCCATCGACCAGAGCCGACCGATCATCCGCGTGCGCCGCCCCCCGGGGGTGCCCTCGAGGGCCTCTCCGTCTTCGCGCTGGGGTGCCGAGAAGACCTGTTCGAAATGTGCCTGTACCCGTCGCTGTTCCCGCAGCAGGGCCGTCTCGAAGGACGCCTCATCAGCGAAGCCCATGGCGAGGGCGAGCCGTGTGCGGTCGAAAGGCCGTGTCGGAAGCCGGTGGGTCTGCTGGTCGTTCTGCATCTGCAAGCGATTCTCGACCCGGCGCAGGAAACGGTAGGCAGTGACCAGCTGCTCCACTGCATGCGGCGGCAGGAGCTGCCGCTCGCCGAGCAGCGTCAGGACTCCGAGCAGGTCGCGGCGCTGCAGTGCTCGATCGCGCCCGCCGCGAATCAGCTGGAAAACCTGCCCCACGAATTCGACTTCGCGGATGCCCCCACCGCCATGCTTGACATCCTCCACCCGTTCCTTGCGCACCGACTCCTCGTTGATCATGCGCTTCAGCTCACGCAGGTTCGCGAAGGCGCCGTAGTCCAGGTAGCGGCGATAGATGAACGGACGCAACTTCTCCATCAGGCGTTCGCCGGCGGCCGGATCGCCCGCAATCACACGGGCCTTGATCAGCGCGTAGCGTTCCCATTCGCGCCCGTGCGCCTGGTAGTAGTCTTCCATCGCGTCGAAGTGCATCACCAGAGGCCCGGAGTCGCCGAAGGGCCGCAGGCGCATGTCGACCCGGTAGCAGAAGCCCTCGGGTGTCGCGTCGGCCAGCGCCGCGATCAGCGAGCGCCCGAGGCGCTGGAAGAATTCCTGGTTCTCGATGCTGCGGCTCCCGTCGGTGACGCCGGGATGCCAATAAGCGAAGATCAGGTCGATGTCGGACGAGAAATTCAGCTCCGCGCCGCCGAGCTTGCCCATCCCGAGGACGACCAGCGACTGTGCCGCACCCTCGTGGTCACGGGGGGTTCCGTAGCGTTCCCGAAGCCTTCCGTCCAGCCAGCCGAGCGCCCCATCGATCAATGTCTGCGCAAGGCGCGTGAGGTCGTGCATCACTTCGTCGAGCTCCGCCTCACCGAGCAGGTCGCGCCAGGCGATCCGCACCAATTCCCGGTGGCGCAGCTCGCGCAGGCAGGCCTTCAGCGCGGTCTCGTCGGTGACCGCGTTCAGCCGTTCCCGAAGCCAGCCATGCACCTCCTCGTCGCAACGCGAGGGCATAAGACCTTCGCCATCGAGGGCGTCCAGCACGTACTCCGGGTGCCGCAGGGCGATCTGCGCGACGTAGTCACTGCACAGGAAGACCAGCCCCGCCCCCGGAATGTCGCCGGGGCGAGCGGGCGCGCGTTCATGGAACTCGTCGAGCAGGGAGGCCGCGCGCTCACGCGCCGCGGAAGGGAGGGATTCCAGCGGGATTGACGACGTGGCGTTCATCGCGCAAGCCTACCAGCCCCACCGCCTCGGGGTGAACACAAAGCGGCTTGCGCGCCAATGCGCCTCTTGACTGAGACACGGATACGAATAACAATACTTCTCGTTCGTCACTTGCGAACCAACCCTGATCTTGGAGTTACATACATGTTCCGAAACACCCTCAGACTCCTCGGGGTCGCCGCGCTCGGCAGCGCACTCGGCATGCCCGTCTGGGCCAGTGCCGAAGGCGAAGTCAACGTGTACTCGGCCCGCCAGGAAAACCTGATCAAGCCACTGCTGGACGACTTCACCCGGGATACGGGCATCCAGGTCAACCTCCTGACCGGACGTGCCGACGAACTGCTCCAGCGGCTGCGTCTGGAAGGCCGCAACTCCCCGGCCGATGTACTGATCACCGTGGACGCGGGCAACCTCAACCGGGCCAAGGAAGCGGGAGCGCTGTCTCCGATCGAGTCCAACGTGCTCGATGAGCGTGTCCCGGAGAACCTCCGCGACGTCGACGGCTACTGGTACGGACTTTCCTCGCGGGCGCGCCCGATCATGTACAACAAGGACACGGTCGATCCCTCCGAACTGTCGACCTACGAGGCCCTGACAGACCCGAAGTGGCGTGGCCGCATCTGCATCCGTTCCTCATCGAACATCTATAATCAGTCGATGGTCGCTTCGATGATCGCGACCACCGGGACCGAGGCCGCGAGCGAGTGGGCGAATGGGATCGTCGCGAACCTTGCGCGGCCGCCGCAGGGCGGGGACCGCGACCAGATCCGCGCGGCCGCTGCCGGTGTCTGCGACATCGCGATTGCCAACACCTACTACATTGGCGGAATGCTCGCGGGCGATGACCCCGCCCAGCGCGCGGTGGCGGAGCAGCTCGGCGTGTTCTTCCCGAACCAGGACGACCGCGGAACGCACGTGAACATCAGCGGTGCCGGCGTCACCCCGCACGCGCCCAACCGCGAGAACGCGATCCGGCTGATCGAGTACCTGACCACGGAAGAGGCCCAGCGCTGGTACGCCGAGGTCAACCAGGAGTATCCCGTACGTCCCGGGGTGCCGGCCAGCGAGATCCTGCAGGGTTTCGGGGATTTCAAGGCCGACAGTCTGAACCTGTCCCTGCTGGGTGAGTACAACGCGGAGGCCGTCCGCATCATGGACCGGGCGGGCTGGCGCTGATCCGAAGCGGAGTCGGCATCCATGTTTCCGGACGGGCCGAAGCATCAGCCCGTCCGGCTGTTTTGCGGGTGTCCGAACCAACCACGAACGGTTATTATTCGCGCAAATGACCCCGGAACCCGCCGCCCCCCCCGCGCGATCCCGCATCAAGTGGCTGCCACGCCGCGTCGCTCAGCTCAGCCTCTGGCAGATGGTCGCCGTCACCATGGCGCTGGTCCTGGCGCTGCCGGTGCTGGTGATTTTCGCGCACGTCTTCCTCCCCGCGGGCGACGTCTGGCTGCACCTGCGCGAAACCGTGCTGGGCGAGTACGTGACCAATTCCCTGCTCCTGCTGCTGGGGGTAGGCATCGGCGTGCTGGTGATCGGGGTACCGGTGGCCTGGCTGGTCAGCGTCTGCGAGTTTCCGGGACGACGCATCTTCCAGTGGGCCCTGATGCTGCCGCTGGCAATGCCGGCGTACATCATCGCCTACACCTACACCGGCATGCTGGACTTCGCCGGGCCGGTCCAGACGATGATCCGCGACCTCACCGGGCTGGGCTTCGGGGAGTACTGGTTCCCGGAGATCCGGTCGCTGACCGGGGCGATGCTGATGCTGACCCTGGTGCTGTATCCGTATGTCTACCTGTTGACCCGGGCGGCGTTTCTGGAGCAGTCGGTCTGCGTCCTCGAGGTCTCCAGAACCCTTGGCAGCGGGCCTTACGACAGTTTCTTCAGGGTGGCATTGCCGCTAGCCCGACCGGCGGTGATCGCCGGGCTGACACTGGCCCTTATGGAGACACTCGCCGACTATGGCACCGTCGCCTACTTCGGCATCCCTACCTTCACCACCGGAATCTTCCGGACCTGGTACGGCCTCGCGGACCCCGCTGCCGCGGCGCAACTCGCTGCGGTGCTGCTCAGCTTCGTGTTCGTGCTGATCCTGCTCGAGCGGTGGTCGCGCATGCGCGCGCGTTTTCACCATACCTCTTCGAAGTACTCCAACCTGCCGCGCTACCGCCTGCGCGGCTGGAAGGCGGGCGCCGCGGTGGCAGCCTGTCTGCTGCCCGTCCTCCTCGGCTTCCTGATCCCGGCCGCCCAGCTGTCGATCTGGGCGGCGCGCACCACCGATCACTGGATGAACCCGGATTTTGCCCAGCTGGTGTTCAACACCTTCTACCTCGCGGCGATCGCGGCGGTAGTTGCGGTGGCGCTGGCGCTGGTGCTGGCCTATGCCCGGCGGATGCAGGGGGGGCTGATCACCGGAATCGCCGTGCGCGTGGCCGGGCTCGGCTACGCGGTACCCGGAACCGTGATCGCGATCGGCGTGATGATTCCCTTCGCCTGGTTCGACAACACACTCGACTCGCTGATGCGCGACTGGTTCGGCATCTCCACGGGGCTGCTGCTGTCCGGCACCCTTTTCGCGCTGCTGTTCGCCTACGTGGTGCGGTTCCTTGCCGTATCGCTGCAGACCGTGGAGGCCGGTCTCGGCAAGATCAAGCCGAGCATGGACGATGCCGCGCGGTCGCTCGGCATGCGCCCGCTGGGCACGCTGACGCGCGTGCACCTGCCGATCATGCGCGGGACGCTGCTGACCGCGCTGCTGCTGGTCTTCGTCGACGTGCTGAAGGAGCTGCCTGCGACGCTGATCCTGCGTCCCTTCGACTTCAATACGCTCGCGGTGCGCGCCTTCGAACTCGCGGGCGACGAACGCCTGGCAGAATCCTCCAGTGCAGCGCTGGCGATCGTGCTCGTCGGGCTGCTACCGGTTATCCTGCTCAGCCTGACCATTGAACGATCCCGACCCGGACAGCGGCAGCAAAAGGGCCGGCGGAACGAGGATTCCGCCGAGGCCGAACCGATTGCCGTGCCGGCCGGCACACAGGGCGCATGACCATCACGAACCGAAACCCCGCTGCCGCCGCGGAGGTGGTGCTGGACGATGTCGACGTCGGCTATTCCGGCCAGCGAGTGGTCCACGCGATCTCGCTGGAACTCCCGCGCGGCCAGATCGGCTGCCTGCTGGGTCCATCGGGCTGCGGCAAGACCACCCTGCTTCGGGCGATCGCCGGTTTCGAGGGCGTGATGCGCGGCGAGATCCGGCTCAACGGCGAGAGCGTCAGCCGGCCGGGCTTCACCCTTCCCCCCGAGAGGCGCAGCGTGGGCATGGTGTTCCAGGACTTCGCGCTGTTCCCGCATCTGGACGTCGCCGGCAACATTGCCTTCGGCGTCCGTGGCTGGAGCCGCGGCGACCGTGACCGAAGAGTGCGCGAACTGCTGCGGCTGATCGGACTGTCCGGGTACGAGCGTGCCTACCCGCACGCACTGTCCGGCGGCCAGCAGCAGCGCATCGCGCTGGCGCGGGCGCTGGCGCCGAAGCCGGAACTGTTGCTGCTCGACGAACCCTTCTCGAACATGGACATCGAGCTGCGCACCGACATCGCCCACGAGGTCCGGGCCATCCTGCGCGCCGAAGGCACCACCGGCATCCTGGTGACCCACGACCAGAACGAGGCCTTCGCGTTCGCCGACTGCATCGCGGTGCTGAACAATGGTCGGTTGTCCCAGTGGGATACCGCCTATCACCTGTACCACCGACCCGCCGACCGCTTCGTTGCCGATTTCGTCGGCGAGGGCACGATCATTCCGGGGAAGGTTTGCGAGAACAACTGCGTCGAGACCGCGCTGGGAAAGATCCGCGGCCCGCTGTCCGACCGTTTCGGCCCCGGCACCGCTGTCGACGTGCTGGTGCGTCCGGACGATATCGCGCTTGACAACGACCGCGGCGACATCAAGGCCGAGGTGCTGTCGAAGGCCTTTCGCGGTGCGGATTTCCTGTACACGCTCAGACTGCAGGACGGTACCGAAATCCTGTGCGTCGCACCCAGCCACGACAACTTCGTGGTGTCGGATCATGTTCGACTGCGGCTGAACTTCTCCCACCTGGTGGTGTTTCCGCGAGGTGACAGCGGCCCTGCCCGGCGCTGAGGGACACGCCGTACCACCGAGCGCCCACCGATTGCCGGAGCCGTTGCGCGTTCCGTTCGCGTTATCATGGGGTCCCACGCACGATGGGGCATGGCGAATGCACGGCGCCGATTCGCCCGCTCGCTCCGTCACGAACACGCAGATTCCGATGACGCACCCCGAGCCACCACTGCGAGACCGATCACGGCCGGGATGGCTCGCGAGGATGCTGTCCGTGGCACTGGTGGCGACGCTTGGCTCGATCCCGCCGGTGGCGGCCGACGAGCAGCCCCGGCTTCAGATCGAGGGCGGAACCGCGGAACAGCGGCAGAACATCCGGGCCTTCGTGCCGATGAGACGTTACGAATGCGAGCTTCCGGCGTTCCGGGAGCGCAGGATTGCGCGAACCACCGAGGACCGCGCACGCCAGGCGCTGCGCGCGCTTGGCCACTACCGGCCGGAAATCGATGTCGCGATCGAGCGCACCGAGACCTGCTGGGACCTGAAGGTGACGCTGGAACCGGGGCCCGTGGCACGCATCGCCGAGGTGGACGTCCAGGTCACCGGTGACGGCGCCGACGATCCGGCCTTCGTCGCCGTGGTCTCGGATCCGGGCATCGTCCCGGGTGATCCGCTGCGGCACGATGCCCATGACCGCCTGCGCTCCCGCCTGATGGGGGTCGCCTCGGACCGCGGCTATTTCGACGCCGAACTGACCGACAGTCGGCTGCTGGTCGACCCGGAAGCGAACGAGGCACGCATCAGCATCCGGCTCGACAGCGGACCGCGCTACCGTTTCGGCGAGATAACGCTCGATCAGGAGATCCTGCGCGATGCCTTCGTCGCCCGGCTGATCCCTTTCGAGCGCGGCGACCCGTACAGCTCAAGGCAAATCATACAGCTGCAGCGGAACCTGCGGGACAGCGGTTATTTCGAGACGGTGCGCGTGCGCCCGCTCCTGGATGAACGGGTGGACGGCGAGGTTCCCATCGTCGCCGGGGTGGATCCGCGCAAGCGCACCGCCTACGAGCTCCGGCTGGGGTTCTCCACGGACCGGGGGGCGCGGCTCGCGCTCGGCGTCGATCGCCGCTGGGCGAACCGGCGCGGACACCGGTACAGCGCCGAGATCGAACTGTCCCAGAGGCGTTCCGGCATCGGTTTCAGTTATGACATTCCGCTGGCTGACCCGCTGACGGACAACCTCAACCTCTTCACGTCCTACACCACCGAGGATACCGGCACCAGCCAGTCGGACCGCTTCCAGATCGGCGCCGCCCGGGTCCAGCGCCACCCGTCGGGCTGGCAGACCACCCAGGGCCTGCGCTACGAATACGAGGACTTCACCGTCGGCGATGTCAGCGACACCTCCAGGCTGCTGATTCCCTCCTACCGGATCAATCGCACCAAGGCGGACGACCCGCTCTATCCCCGCAGCGGGTATCGGGTGGACCTGCGCGGTCAGGGAGCTTCGGAGCAACTGGCGTCGACACTGACATTCGCCCAGCTGCAGGGTAATGCCAAGCTGATCTCCGGCCTGGGCGCGGGCCGGCTGATCCTGCGCGGCGAGGCGGGCCTGACCGCGGGTGCAAGCGTGGAGGAACTGCCCAGCTCGCTGCGCTTCTTCGCCGGGGGCGACACCAGCGTCCGCGGCTTCGGCTTCGAGCGGCTTGGCCCGGAGGACGACGAAGGCAACGTGATCGGCGGGCGGCACCTGCTGGTCGGCAGCGTCGAATACGATCATCCGGTCGGCGCGGGTAACTGGGGCGTCGCGGTATTCCTCGACGCCGGCAATGCCTTCAACGATTTCAACGACTATGACCTGAAGGGCGGCGGCGGCTTCGGCGTGCGCTGGCGTTCCCCGGTCGGGCCGATCCGTCTCGATCTCGCCCACGCGCCCGAATCCCGGGACAATTTCCGCATTCACTTCACGATGGGGCCTGACCTGTGATCCGTGCACTGCGGATCCTGCTGGGCCTGCTGGGGTGGGTGCTGATCCTGGTGCTGCTGGCGCTGGCCGGGGCCGTCGCGGTGGTGTCGACCGAGAACGGCACCCGCTGGCTGTTTGCCCAGGCCGAGCGTCATGCGCCAGTGGAGTTTCGCGTCGACACGGTCGACGGAACGCTGTTCCGCGGACTGTCGGTGACCGGACTCGAGGTGGATGCAGCCGGCACGCGGGTACGCCTCGACGAGGGCAGGGTGCAGCTTGACGCCATTCCGCTGCTACGGCTCGTCGTGAGGATCCCCGAGCTCGGCCTCGCGGGCCTGACCGTCGAGCTCCCCGAGCCCGAACCGGAATTGCCCGCACCGCCCGAGCCACCGGATCCACTGGAATTGCCGGATGCGATCGAGCTTCCGGTGACGGTGGAGATCGAGCGTTTCGTGCTGACGGACCTGGTGCTGCAACGCGAGGGCGAGACACTACTGAATATGGACCGGCTCGCAATGGAACTGCACGCGGGGCCGGAGGCCCTGCGCGTGTCGGCGCTGGAACTGGTGATGCCGGAAGTCGAGGCACGGGCCGATGCCGAACTGCGTCCCTCCGGCGCGTACCCGCTGCGGCTCGCGGGGCAATGGCGCGCCCCCCTGCCCGAGGCGCTGTCGGCAGGGCTGGAGACCACGCACGCGAAAGGCGAACTGGTTCTCGATGGCGAACTGCAGGGATGGGTGGAGGCCACCCACGGTCTCGAGGCCGGCGTGTCGCTGGACACCCGGCTCGCCGCACGGGATCTGCTCGGCACGCCGCAGCTCCGCGTGGACAACCGCTGGTCGGCCTTCGAATACCGGCTCGATCCGGAAACCGTCGTCAGCATCGACGGCGGCGAACTCGCGCTGCACGGCGACCTCGATGACTGGACCCTGACGGGTGCGACCGCCGCACAGATGACCGGTCTGCCCGCCGTCCGGCTCGATGCGGCAATGGGCGGCTCGATGGAGCAGGTCGCGATCGACGCACTCAGCCTGCGCAGCGAGGCCGGCGAAGCCGACCTCCGGGGCCGGGTGGCGCTTGGGGAGACCCTCTCCTGGGATCTCCACGCCGCCATTCGCGGGTTCTCGACACTGGCCCTGGGCATCGAGCCCGACGCGACGATCGAGACGCTCTTCCTCGACAGCACCGGCTCGTTGCCGCAGGCCGCGGATCTCGGACTGGAAGACCGGCTCCTTGCGATAGCGGCGTCCCTGGAGATCCGCGAGCTTCGCGCGCACGTGGCCGGGCAGGACCTGGAAGGCCACGGGCAGGTGCTCGTCGACCGCGGGACGGCCCGTATCGAGGAGTTGCTGCTGCGCCTGGGTCCCGAAGGCATCCTGCAGGCCACCGGCGAGGCCGACCTGGCGGCCGAGACGCCGTTCTGGCTATCGCTGGCCGCGGATGCACTGGACCTCGACTTCCTGGCACCGGAACGGCAACTCGCGCTGGACCGGCTGCGCCTCGGGGTGGAGGGACTCTTCGGCGTCGAGACCGGCGCGATCCAGGCGGAGATCGGCCTGAGCGAACTCGCGGCCCGGGTCGACGGGCAGCCGGTCGGGGCGCGGGCGGGGCTTGGCGTTACCGAATCCCGGACCGACATCCGGGAACTCGAGATCTTCCTGCCCGCCGACGGCCTGCTCTCGGCGGGCGGCACGGTCACCTACGATGCCGGCATCGGTTGGGACCTGCGCCTCTCCGGCCGCGGAATCGATCCCGGCGTCGTCGCCCCCGATCTCGCCGGCCAACTGGCGCTGGAGCTCACGAGCCGTGGCGCGCTGCCGCCGGACGACGACCTTCGGCTCGAGGCGGAACTGGCGGAGCTGAGCGGTACGCTGCGCGGCCAGCCGGTCGACGGCACCGGCGCTGTCGCGGTCAATGGTCAGCGCATCCGGGTCGACCGGCTGGATCTCGGCATCGGGGCGAACCGGGTCAGCGCCAGCGGCGACATCGACGAGATCCTGGCGCTGGAACTGGCGGTGGACGCCCCCGAACTCCACCGCATCCTCCCCGAACTCGCCGGACGGATCCGGCTGGATGCGGAACTCGCCGGCACCAGGGAGAGCCCGCGTATCGCCGCGACCGGCGAGGGATCGGGGTTGCGCTATCAGGAATTCGGACTGGGCGGCCTGCAACTGCGGCTTGACGCAGGTCTGGACCCCGGGGCCCCGGCGGAGCTCGACCTGCGCCTGTCGGGTATCCAGGCCGCGGCGCAGACCATCGAGTCGGTCCGCGCCACGGCCGACGGACGGGCCTCGGACCACCAGCTCACGCTGGCGGTCGATGCCGGGGACCGGGGCCGTCTCGAACTGCGGGCGTCGGGTGGCTACGACCTCGATCAGACCCGCTGGGACGGGCAGCTGGAACGGCTGGACATCGCGCAGCCGCTGGCCGGTGAATGGACCCTCCGGGCGCCGGTGACGGTCAGCGCGGGTCCGGAACGCGCGGCCCTGGGCGAACTCTGCCTCGGTCGGGAAGATGCCCGGCTCTGCCTTCAGGGCGATTGGGACGAGCGCACGGGTGGACAGGGACGCGCTTCGCTCGAAGACGCGAACCTCGCCTGGCTGTCGCCACTGCTGCCACCCGAAACCACTGTCGAGGGCACACTGGATGCCCGCGCTCGCGCCTCGGTGGATTCCGCAGGACGCCTGCAGGCCGAACTCGAGGTACCCCCTGCGGCAGGACAGTTCTCGGTTGCAATGATCAACGGCGCCACGAAGGTAATCCCCTATCGGGATCTGCGGCTTGCGCTTCGGGTCGATGACCGCAGCGTGGATGCCGACGCCGGCCTGTCCTTCCTCGAGGACGGTGATGCACGCGCCGTCGTGCAGCTTCGCCCCGAGGGCGAGAGTTACCGGATCGAAGGCGAAGTCCGTGCCGGCCTGGAGAGCCTGGAGTGGACGGGGGCCCTGTCGCGCGAGGTGCAGGACGTACGCGGACGCCTGCTGGCGGATCTCGAAATCGGCGGACTGCTCGACGCTCCCGAGATCAGCGGCGACATCCGGCTGGAAGAATTCAGCGCGAGGATCATCGAGGCCGGCATTACGCTCGAGATCCCGCAGCTGGTCGCCGAGGCGATCTCGGCGGAAGAAATGCGTCTCGACGGCGAGCTGCGCTCCGGTGGCGGGTCGTTGCAGCTGGACGGCGAACTCACGTTCCGGGACCGGCAGCCCCGGGCCGGAATCCGTATCCGGGGCGAACGCTTCCTGGCACTGGACCGCGCCGATATCCGCGCGCGGATCAGCCCGGAACTGAACGTCGATTTCCGCCCCGAACTGCTGACGGTGCGCGGGGAGATCCTGGTGCCCTCGGCGATGATCCGCCCACCGGATCTGCCTCCCGGCGCGGTCTCGGTATCGCGCGACGAAGTGGTGGTGGACGAAGAGACGGAACCGGATCCGGCGCTGCCCATGGACATCCGCGTGCGGGTCATCCTCGGCGACGACGTGCGCTTCGACGGCTTCGACCTCGAGGCCCGCTTCGCCGGCGATCTCGACCTGGTTGACCTTCCCGGCCGCCCATTGCAGCTCTTCGGCGACGTGGAGGTCCCCGAAGGCCGCTATCAGTCCTGGGGCCAGGACCTGACGATCGAACGCGGGCTGGTGATCTTCCAGGGTCCGGTAGACAGACCACTGCTCGACCTCCGCGCGGTGCGACGGGTGCCGGCCCACGACGTGGTGGTCGGTGTGGAGATCGGGGGCACCCCCGACGCGCTGCGTTCCGAAGTCTTTTCCGAACCGCCGATGGACGACACCGAGGCGATGGCCTTTCTGCTGACCGGACGCCCCCTGGCCGGCGCCTCGGAGGGCGATGGAAACCTGATCGCGGGGGCCGCCGCCGCCTGGGGCCTCGAACAGGCCGGTCTGATCACCCAGCGCCTCGGGAGCGAGCTGGGTCTGGAGGTCGAACTCGACACCGAGCCGGGCCTGGACGAGAGCGTTCTGACCATCGGCACCTATCTCTCGCCCCGGCTGTTGCTGAGTTACGGGATCGGTCTCTTCGATGGCAGCTCGAAGGTGATGCTGCGCTACGAACTGACCCGTTCACTGAGCGTGGAGACGACCTCGAGCGCCGAGGGGCAGAGCATCGATTTCATCTACCGCATCGAGCGCTGACCGGCCGCTGCATTTGCCGCACCCTGCGCGATATGCAGCACCGCTGGTACTCCCGCGCAGGCGGAAGCCCTGACGCTGCGGGATTCCGGCGCTGGCACGGGCGCTGCATGAGCGACATCGAGCATGCTTCCGGAGTCGCGGGCGGTGAAAGGGGAATCATCGAGACAGAGGCGGTCATCGCGGCCGGGAGACCGCGCGATTCTGATGGTGCTGCTCGGGGCGTTCGTGCTGGGCGCGTCGCTGCTCCACGGCGCGCTTGGCCAGTCGGCTGCCCGCGCGCAAGCCGAAGCCAGTCAGGAACTCGTCCGCGAGCTGCGACTGACCGGGCTCGCACTGTTCACCGAGGCCCGTTACACCCGCCACCCCGCGCTGACCGACCGTTTCTCGCCGTTTCAGAACCACCCGACCGCGGTCGAACACTTCCCGTCCGGAAGCCTGATCCGCCCGCCTGCGCACCTGCATGACTGAACTTCGCCGGACCCTGGCGCGGCAGCGCTATCTGCTCGACTACACCGTCGCCTCGATGTCGCGTCGCCGAACCCGCAACCTCGGCCTGTTACTGGTCTATGTGGGCATGGTGTTCCTGCTCGCCTCCGTGCTGTTCTACTCGAGCGCGCTCAAACACGAGGCGGGCCTGCTCCTGGCGGAGGCACCGGACATCGTCGTGCAGCGGATGGTCGCGGGCCGACACGCACTGATCCCGGCGCAACATGCGGAATCCCTGCGCGGGATCCGGGGCGTTCGCGTCGTCGAAGGACGGCTTTGGGGCTATCACTACGATCCCGCGGTGCGGGCCAACTACACGCTGCTGGTTCCGCCCGCGGACGACGTCGAGCCGGGCACCGCGGTCATCGGCCCGGCGCTCGCACGCGCCCGTGGCGCCGGGATCGGCGACGTGCTGAGCTTCCGGGGCCAGGACGGCACCCTGCACCCCTTCCGCATCGCTGCGATCCTGCCGCAGGAATCGGCGCTGGCCAGTGCCGATCTGTTCCTTGTCGCCGAGTCCGATTTCCGGGCCCTTTTCGGCATCCCGGAGGGGCAGTACACCGACATTGCGCTGCAGATCCCGAACCCGCGCGAGGAGCGCACCGTTGCCGAAAAGGTGCTGGAGGCACTGCCCGACAGCCGCCCGATCCTGAGAGCGGAGATGCTGCGCACCTACGACGCGGTCTTCGACTGGCGCTCGGCGCTGGTCCTGCTGCCGCTGTCCGGCGCACTGCTGGCCTTCGCGATTCTGGCCTGGGAGAAAGCGTCCGGCCTGTCCGCGGACGAGCGCCGCGAGATCGGCATCCTGAAGGCAGTGGGCTGGGAGACCGGCGACATCCTGTCGATGAAGTTCTGGGAGGGCGGGTTGCTGTCACTGCTGGCCTTCCTGTTCGGCACGGCCGCCGCCTACTGGCACGTCTTCGGCCTTTCCGCGCCACTGCTGGCCCCGGTAATGCAGGGCTGGTCCGTGCTCTACCCGGATTTTCGCCTGACCCCGGCGATCGACGCGACGCAACTGCTCGCGCTGTTCTGCCTGACCGTGCTGCCCTATCTCGCAGCCACCCTGGTGCCGGTGTGGCGCGCCGCGGTCACCGATCCCGACGAGGTGATGCGGTGACGGCACGGGTGGAGCTGGTGGGCGTGCGCAAGATCTTCAACGAGGGGCAGCCGAACGCCTTCCGCGCGATCGACGGCGTCGATCTATCGCTGCCCGCAGGCGGCGTAACCGTGCTCGCCGGGCCGAGCGGCTCGGGCAAGACCACGCTGCTCACCCTGATCGGCTGCCTCGCGAGGCCGACCGAGGGCCGCGTGCGTCTGGACGGCCGCGACATCTCCGGCCTCCCGGAGCCGTTCCTCGCCGCGCTGCGTCGGCAGACCTTCGGCTTCGTGTTCCAGCGCTTCAACCTGATCCGCGGGCTGACCGTACTCGAGAACGTGATGCTGCCGGCGTATCCGCTGGGCACACCGCACCGTGCGCTGACACGCCGGGCCGGCGCACTGCTGCAACGGCTCGGCGTCGGCCACCGAGCCGGCGCACCGGTGGAGTCCCTCTCCGGCGGCGAGGCCCAGCGCACCGCGATCGCCCGCGCGCTGATCAACGACCCCACCGTGCTGATCGCCGACGAACCGACCGCGAATCTGGACACCGCGTTGTCCCTCGCCTTCCTCGAGATCGTCTCCGGTCTTCGTGCCGAGGGCCGCACCCTGCTGCTCAGCAGCCACGATCCACTCGTACGCGAGGCCTCCGTGGTCGACCGGGTGGCCGAGCTGCGCGATGGACGGCTGGTCGCCGATCGCGACACCCTCGCGGAGTCAGCCCAATGATGGTGCAAACGCCGATCCTCGCGTTGTTCATGGCCGATCTGCTCGGCCTGCTGCTATTGATCCCCGCGGGCCTCTTCGCGCTGCAGGTGCTTCGTCACTGGGACCCGTCCAGCGGCCGCGCGCAGCAGCTGCGCCTGGAGAAGCGGACCCACCTGGTCGCGGCGATCCTCGGACTGGTGCTGCTGACACAGATCCTCGCGCTACCGCTGTTCGTGCACACCGTCGATCGCATGGCGCTGCAGATCGTCGGTGCAATGTGCGCGGTCGGAACGCTGAATGCGAACTTCTGGGGCCTTCCGGCGCTGCTGCTGCGGATCGGCCTGTTTTTCCTCGCTGCCGCATGGCTGCTGATGCACCGGATGGACAAGCTCGCGCCCGACTACCCGCTGATCCGCGCGAAGTACGGCCTTGTGCTGCTCATCCTGCCGCTCGCCGCGGTGACCGCCGGCGTCCAGCTCGCCTTCTTCCTGCAACTCGATCCCGACGTGATCACCTCCTGCTGCGGCAGCCTTTTCAGCCAGGGGAGCGAGTCCGTGGCCGCGCACATGGCCGGCCTTCCGGCGCTGCCGACGATGTTCGCGCTGTACGGCACCATCGGCCTCGCGCTGGCCGCGGCCGGGGTCTACCTGCGCTGGCGCCGAGCCCTGGTGCCCTTCGGGATCCTCGCGACCCTGAGCTTCCCGGTCGCGATCGCCGCGATCGTCGCCTTCCTGTCGCTGTACGTGTACGAACACCCGCTGCACCACTGCCCATTCTGCCTGCTGCAGCCCGACTACGGCCGTATCGGCTACGCGTTGTACCTGCCGCTGTTCGGCGCCACCGCCATCGGACTCGGCCTCGCACTCAGCGCCGCGTTCGCCCGGCGACAGAGCCTGCGCGACGTACTGGCTGCAGCCGCCCCACCGCTGGTGATCACCGCGGCTGCCGGACTCACCCTCTTTGCCGCGCTGGCGGCCTGGATCACCTCGCAGTCCAACCTGATCCTGATCGGCTACTGAAGACATGCGCGCCCCCGGAACAATCTTCAACGTCCTGCTTTTCCTCCTGCTGCTCGCTGGCTGCGGCAACCAAACGGCGACCGTCGCGAACGAGGAGCCCGCGCCGGCGTTCGAACTGGACCGACTGACGGGTGGCACGGTGGCGCTGAACGAACTGCAGGGCCAGGTCGTCGCGCTGCGCTTCTGGGCCGACTGGTGCCCGTTCTGCCGCCGCGAGATGCGCGAACTGGAACCCGTGTACCAGCAGCTCCGCGAGCAGGGGCTCGAGATCCTCGCGGTGAACGTCGGCCAGGACCGCAGCCGCGTCGAGCGCTTCGTCGATCGAGTCGGCTACTCATACCCCACCCTGCTCGACCCCGACTCCGCCATCGCCCGCCGCTACGGCGTGATCGCGATCCCCGTCACCTTCTTCATCGACCGCGAAGGCATCGTCCGCGGCCGCATCCTCGGCGAATCCGACGCCGCAACCTTCGAAGGCATGGCTGCCCCACTCCTGAACCCCGGGGAATCGACCCGGGGGCCGGACCCGACCTCGGTCGGCGGGACGGGTTGGCCATCGGCGGGACGCCGTGAATACGTCCATGTAGGCTTGACGGCCGCATCCATGCGGCCGACACCCGCCAACGGCCAACCCGTCCCGC
>Ga0207421_10001299_pt1 | contig 32409 bp, 28 predicted proteins | sample SodLakKL_010_SED_4_FD_187542 | JGI IMG/M metagenome (GOLD analysis project Ga0207421, IMG submission 187542) | Alkaline sediment microbial communities from Lake Tanatar, Kulunda Steppe, Russia - 8KL_010_SED (SPAdes) (version 2) | ecosystem: Environmental > Aquatic > Non-marine Saline and...
CCCGGGGTTTGGCCACGACATGACACTGCGTGGCCACCGGGGTGTCACTGCGTGGCCAGCCGTGATGCGCCCTGGCGGTACCCGGGTGCCCGGACCGCCGCAGGGCGTACGGACGCACCCGGCAGCCGGAGCGCGTCCGCGGCCCCGAGGCCTCAGCCCGCGTGGACGCGCCCGCCGCCCGCGGCCTTTGCCTCGTACATGGCTCGGTCGGAGCGCTGCAGCAGCTCTGTAGCGGAGCAGGGCACCGTCGTGGTGGCCACCCCGACGCTCGCCCCCAGCGTCAGGGCACGATCGCGCACGGCGAAGGGCCGGGTCAGCACCTCAACGGCACGCTCGGCCACCGCATGGCCTTCCTCGGGGGAAGGCAGGTCGGGGCACACGAGGGTGAACTCGTCGCCGCCGAACCGCGCGACCGTGTCGCCTGGACGCACCACCGCCCGCAGTCGCCGGGCGGCCTCGCGCAGCACCGCATCGCCGGCTTCGTGGCCCCAGGCGTCGTTGATCGGCTTGAAGCCATCGAGGTCGATGAAGATCACGCTGACCGCGCCTGGGCTGCGTGGCAGGCGCGCGAGCGCGGTCTCGGCGTGCTCGATCAGCGCGGTCCGGTTAGCGAGGCCGGTCAGAGGATCGCGCAGCGCTTGGGCGCGGGTCTCGGCCTCGGCCTCGACGCGCCGGATCGCGTTGCCGAGGATGCCGGCGACCGCGGCGACGGTGACCGCATGATCGTCGGAGAACGCTGCCGGCACCACCGCGTGGGCGGCAAGGACGCCCCACGCGCGGCTGCCGGAGGTGTGGATCGGGGCGCTGACGCCGCAGCGCACCCCGTGCTCGGCAAGGACGTCGGCGACGAGGAAGCGGTCCTCGTCCTCGCGATCGACGACCACCACCTGCTCGCCGCTGACCACGGTGTACCAGGCCTGGGTCTCGCCCTCGATCCGGCGCCGTCCCACGGTTCCGGGCTGCCAGCCGACCCCGGCGCGGATCAGGAAGTCGTGGTCGTCGCGGCGCTCGAGGACCTTGACCAGCGGAGCATCGAGCACCTCGGCGAGGGCCTGGCTGGTGCGCGCGAACAGCTCGTCGAGGTCGTCGAGACCCAGGGCCTCCCGGGACAGCGCCGCCACGGCTTGATGCTGATGCAGCTGTGACGACAGCTGGTCGTGGGCCTCCTTGACGTCGGTGAGGTCGCGGGACTCGAACATGACGTGTCGCACGACGCCACTGGCATCGACCTCAGGCGAGAGCTGGGTGTCGAACCACCGCTCGCCCTGTGGTGTCGGATAGCTGTGGCGCAGCCAGCGCGGCGCACCTGAGGCGAACACCTCCTGGAGCCCTCGCGTCCACGGGCCGATGAGCTCCGTTGGCGTGCCGAGCTCGGTGATGTGGCGCCCGAGGAGCTCATCGCGCGCGGCGCCGATGACCGCAGCGGCGGCAGGGTTGAGGTAGACCAGTCGCAGGTCCTCGTCGTAGCGGCCGATCAGGTCGGCCGAGCTCTCGGCCAACGCGTCATGCCGCACCCCTCGGGGGTCTGGGGCGGCGTGTGCCTGCGAGCAGTGGGTGATGTCCCGCGTGTAGGCGCACACGCCGACCACAGCCTCCGCGGCATCGCGGACGGGCACCAGCAGCGCCTCGTAGGCCCGTCGGCCGCTCCCGTTGTACCCGGTGAGCTGCGCGGTCCCGCTGTCGCCGCTGGCGAGCACCGCTCGCAGGCGCTGCTCCCACAGCGAGACCGCGGGTTCGGGCATGCCCAGGTCGCGGTTGGAGCGTCCGAGCATCTGGTCGGGGGCAAGCCCCACGGCATCGGCGCTCGCGCGGTTGACGTAGGTGTGACGCAGGGCGAGGTCGAACGCGGCGACCTGATCCGGGCAGTGGTCGAGGATCACCGACGGTTGCGCCGGCTCGGGAGGGAGATCACTGCCCTGCGGGTCCCGAACCACCGCACTGCCCCCCCTTCGGAGAGCGTCGAGGACGCGGCCGTTGCCCTGTCGCGGGCACCTCGTCCTACCTGGGACAACTCTACACGATCTCGACTGGTCTCGAGGGCGCGCAGGGCGAGCGTCGGCCCGCGACGCGGAGTCCTGCGGGCGGAGACCGATGGGTGGGTGCGAACAACGCCAACCGGGGCGACGCGTCACCCGCTTGCTTTGCGAGCGTCAGGCGTCCCGAGACGGCGATGTGACGGCCACTGCGGCCACGAACGTCCGTCATCCCCTGCACTGCGGTGCGGAGGAGCGCTGCGACGAGCAGCGAGTGCTTGACGAACCGGTCGTGGATCTCCGCATACGCCACACCGCGACCGGTTGGGGATCGCCTTCGCCGGCAGCGCGGCGCAACGTGTCAACGCGCTGGTGTGGCTCGTCCTCGCCTCAGCCGTGCTGCTGCTGACCTCTGGTGAGCCCGACAGCGAGCTAGCCCGGCTCCTGTGTGGCCTCGAGCTGCAGCGCCGGGCGGTCTGCGCAGCCGAGGACGATGCTCGCTGGGACCTCTCTGCCAGCGCCTGTCAGGGATGGGACCCTACAGCCCGCGTGTGCTCGGAGGGGGCACCGCCTCTGGAGCCCCACGGGCGAGTCTGAGCGCCCGGAACACCATCGGCGCCAGCCATCCGATCCACAGCCCGACCACCGCGAACTGGGCGTACTGCGCCGCCAGCGCCCACGGCGCGTCGCCGTCGGGCACCAGCGGCTCGCCGCCGAGGTAGAGCAGCGCCACCCCGGTCACGCCGACCGGATAGCGCAGCGCGCGCTGCCACCACGGGCCAGCCGCGCTGAAGCCGCCGCTGCGCTGCAGCAGCACCAGGCCGAGGCCCACGCCGAGCAGGGCGCCGGCAGGCACCATCGCCGCGCTGAGCGCGGTCGGATCGATGACCGTGGACTCGGGTGAGGCCGTCGCGGCGCCCGCGACCCACGCCTCGGGCGGCTCGCCGGCCCACGGTGCGCGCCGGGTCAGCAGGGGCAGCGCCACCAGGGCGGCGCTGGTGCCCACGACGACCAGCGCCTGGGCGCTGGCGCTGGCTCGTGTCACCCACGGCGTCAGCCGCGGCTCGACCACGCGCACCGCCAGCAGCAGCAGCGCTCCGCCCACGAGCAGGCCCACGACGGTGTCGATGGGGAAGTGAGCGCCGACCCACCAGCGCGACACCGCGATGACGAGGATGAGCGCCACCAGCACCGCCTGGATCCCGCGGTGGCGCACCGCCACCGCCAGGCGGCCCCAGACCGCTGCTGCGTTCTGGGCGTGCCCCGAGGGGGTGCCATAGGAGCCCTCGGCGACCAGCGCGGTCACCTCGCCCGACACCCATGCGGGGCGCGGGGTCACCGTCATCAGCTTGAGCGCGGTGTTCAGCCCCGCCGAGATCAGCAGCAGCGCGCCCACGCGCAGTCCCAGCGCGGGCGACACCGACCACAGCAGCAGCGGGACCACCAGGACGGCGAACTCCTCGTCGCCGAGGACTGTCGCGGCCTGCAGCAGCGGGGTCAGCGCCTCCAGGTGGGTCTGCACCCAGAGGATGATCTCCAGCCCGGCGGTCAGCGGTCCCGGGTCGGCGCTGACGCCCGGATCGGCGGGGACGAGTGGTGCGGACCAGGTCATCGCACCTCCTGTGGGCCGCGTGGCCGCATCCTAGGAGGTGCGCACCGCGCCGGCCCGGGCGCGGCCCGGGCTCGCCGGCGGCCGCCAGTGGTCAGGGCACGAACCAGATGCCTCGACCCTGGTCCAGCCATTCGCCGACGACCACATGGGGCATGGCGATGATGCTCACGAAGATCGTGTAGAAGGCGACTGCGCCTGGCAGCAGCGACGCCCCGCCGAGCGGGTTCGGCGCCAGTGCCCACAGCAGGGCCGCCACCAGCGCGGTGGCCAGCGCGCCGATGATGAACACGGCGAAGGCCAGCGGCAGCGCCATGCCCTCGGACTCGGTGGGCTCGTCCAGCGCCCGCTCGGCGATCGCGCTGCGCGCCGACTGCCGCAGCGAGTACCACAGCGGGAAGTACAGGCCGACTGCCACGACCACCGGCACCACCGCGAAGAAGGCGAGCAGCAGCGCGAGCTCGCCGACGTCACGGCGCCATGCGGTGCTGGCGCCCTCGACCCGAGCGCCCAGCAGCACGTGGGCGACCACCGCGGCAGCCAGCAGCGTGCCGAGCACCGGCGGGCCATACGTCATGCCGAGGTCGAGCTGGCCCACCGCCGCCGGGTCGAAGATGCGCACCATGACCGCGCCGAACTGCTGGAAGGTCTCCGGCCAGGCGATCATCGGCACGACCATGATCGGCGCGCCGCGCACCAGGGCGGCGAGCCCGCGCCGGAACCGGCCGGGCAGGTGGCCCGTGCCCGTCAGCGCGTCCATGACGCGCAGGTCGCCGTGCCCACCCTTGGCGACCGCGGTGGCGAAGGCCAGGCCGAGCCCCACCACCGGGGCCACGAACAGCAGCCCGACGAACGCGGCGACGAACCCGAGGTACAGCGCGATGTAGCGCCCGCCAAAGGGCAGGCCGCGGCGCCGCACGTTGGTGAAGTGCTCGAAGCCGCCGTGGGGGAGGTTCAGCGCCACCATCCCGACCAGGTACACCAGCATCTGGACCTCGAGCGGGGGCACTGCGTCCACCAGCAGCAGCAGCCCGAAGGTCGCTGTCAGGGCACCCAGCAGCACGCGTGAGGCCAGGACCGCGGTCTCCTCGCCGCTGCGCCGCTGCGGTGCTGCCGTGGTGTCGGTCATCGTCGCCATGCGCGCCTCCTCCTCGTCCGCCGCGGCGCGACGCGCTGCGCGCCGCCTGCCCCGAGCGCTCACAGCGTCATCAGCGATGCGAAGACGTGTAAACGCAGGTGAACGGGCGCTTGCCGTCATGCGACAGGCTTTCCACTGCGAGCCACGGGGGTGGCACCCGAAGGTCCCAGGCTGGCGAGGGCGAAGGTCCCCACGCCGCGACGCCCGCCCCCTCCGCCGCGCGTGCGCGACCGCCCACGTGCTCACACGCTGGTTGCGCCACCGCGCCGTGGCGCGTCAGTCCGAGGGGTCCGCTGGCGCCTCCTCGGCCCGCAGCGGATCCAGCAGGCGGCTGATCGTCGGTGCGACCTCGCCCGAGAGGTCACGGAAGGCCTGGGCGAGGGGGCTGGGCGCGGCGGCGGGCAGGGCGAGCTCCAGCGCGCTCACGGCGTGCTCGTCGCGCAGGGGCAGGTAGGCCACGTGCTCGCTGCCCACCACACGGGCCGCGGCCGGGACCACCGCGACCCCATAGCCCGCCGCGACCAGCCCCAGCATCGTGGCGTACTGCAGCGCTTGGGCGCCCTCTCGGGGGCGGAAGCCGGCAACGTGGCACACCCCGATGAGGCGGTCGTAGACCATCGGCACGTGCTCGCGGGGGAACAGCACGAAGGCCTCGTCGGCCAGCTCGGCGAGATCGAGAGCCTCACGCGAGGCCAGCGGATGCTCGTCGTCCACCGCGGCCACCAGCGGCTCCTCGACCAGCGGGGTGAGCGCCACGCCCTCGAGCGGCTCGACATCGCGGGTGATGCTCGCGTCGACCTCGTCGCCCAGATCGGCGATCTGCGCCTCGGTGGAGGTCTCGCGCAGGTCGAGGTGGACCTCGGGGAAGCGCTGGTGGAACGCCGCGAGCAGGCGGGGGAGCAGGTCGTAGGCAGCCGAGTCGACGAACCCGATGCGCAGCCGGCCTGTCTCGCCGCTGGCGGCCCGCAGGGCGACGCTGCGGGCGGCGGCCACCGCCCGCAGCGCGCGCCGCGCCTCGGGCAGGACGGCCTCGCCGGCCGCGGTCAGCGTCACCGATCGGCTGGTGCGGTCCAGCAGCGCCGTGCCGAGCTCACGCTCCAGGCGCGTCAGGTGCTGGCTGACGGCCGAGGGCGTCAGGTGCAGCCGTGCGGCGGCCCGCCCGAAGTGCAGGTCCTCGGCGACGGCGACGAACGACCGCATCTCGCGTAGCTCCATCGCTGTTCATGCTCCGTGATCGATCAGGTATTCATCATAACTTTTCACAATCGTTTGGGGGAGGCACGCTGCCAGTGCGAGACCGCTGATCCACCGATCGTTCGCGGGCCGCGAGGAGGCGTCGATGGGACCGTTGCTGCCGATCACCCCCGCTGCGGCACTGCTGCGCAGCCGCTTGCCCGCCCGCGCGAGCGGCGCGAGCCCGGCCGGGCACCGCCCGCAGCGCTGGGGGACGGCGGCGGTGCTGCTCGCCGCAGTGCTGTGGGGGACCGCGGGGCCGGCCTCGGCGCTCGAGGCGGCTGCCCCCTCGCCGGCGCACGCTGCCGCGCTGCGCTCCCTCGTGGGCGCGGCGGGGTTGGCCGCCGCGGCCGTGGCGCTCGGGCAGGGCGCGGCGCTGGCGGGCCTGCTCGGCCCGGCGCGCTGGCGGTGGCTGCTCGCTGCCGCAGGGGCGGTGGCGCTGTTCCAGGTCGCGTTCTTCACCGGCGTGGACCGCATCGGCGTAGCGCTGGGCACGGTGGTGGCGCTGGGCTCTGCGCCGATCGTGGGCGGGCTGATCAGCGCAGCCCGCGCAGGGGTCCCGCCCGGCGGGCGGTGGCTGCTGGCCACCACGCTGGCCATCGGCGGGATCGCGGTGCTGCTGCGGCCTGACGGCTCGGCACCGGTCGACGCTCTGGGGGTCGCCCTTGCGGTGGTCGCCGGCAGCGCCTTCGCGGGCTACACGGTGGCCGCGTCGGTGCGTAGCGAGCGGGGCGATCCTGCTCTTGCCACCACGGCTGCGGCGTTCCTGGCCTCGGTGGTGCTGCTGGCGCCGCTGCTGGCCGCGGGCGATCGTGCCTGGCTGGGCGAGCCGGCTGGGGTGGCGGTGGCGCTATGGCTGGGACTTGCCACCGCCGCGGTGCCCTACGCGCTGTACGCCTGGGGTTTGCGCAGCGTCGCGGCGCACCGGGCCCTGACGCTGTCGCTGGCCGATCCGCTGACGGCGGCGGTGCTGGGCGTGCTGGTCCTGGGCGAGGCGCTCACGGCCATCGGCGGGCTCGGCCTGCTCCTGGTGGTCAGCGGCCTGCTGATCGCGGTCAGCCCTGGTGGCGCGCCACCCGCTGAGCCCACCGCGATCAGCTCTGGTGCGCCGTCCACCGAGCCCACCGTCGCAGCGCCGAGCGCGGGTCAGCCAGGGCGCACCGCACCCACCAGCGCGCTGCTGCGCCACACCGGCTCCTCCATGACCTGACCGGGGATGGCGCGGCTGTTGTTGGGGGTGGCGTGGATCATGTTGCCCTGCCCGCTGTAGATGGCGATGTGGCTCACCCCCGGCACGCGGTCGTAGTCGTAGGCGATGAGGTCGCCAGGCTCCAGCTCGCTCATGCTCACGCGCGGAAAGGCCGCGTACTGATCGCGGGACACGCGCGGCAGCGCCACGCCGGCTGCCTGCCAGGCCCAACGGGTCAGCCCCGAGCAGTCGAAGCTGTCGGGCCCGTTGCCGCCGAACTCGTAGCGCGTGCCCAGGTGCGTGCGCGCCTCGGCGACGGCGATCTCGCCGGGCTCGGGGTCGGGCTCGGGCTCGGGCTCGGGGTGGGCCTCGTCGCTCATGCTGAGCGTCAGCGCGGTGAGCGCCTCGGCGGACAGGGCCGCCGTGCCGCCCAGGGTCAGCGCCCCGTTCCAGCGGTCGGCGCGCTCCCGCAGGTAGGCGTCGCTGTCGGGGTCGGGCTGATGCGGGCTGACCAGCGCGAGCACGCCACCCAGGCGCGCGGCGAGTGGGGCGGCAGCCAGCGCATCGGCGAAGCCGGCGCCGGTGGCCATGATCAGCGTGGTCGGGTCAGCCACGCGCTCCTCGGCCTCGCGCGCCACGGCCGTGGAGGTGGCGTACCGGTTGGCGCCAGCCAAGCGCTGCGTCGCGAGACCCGCAGCGGTCAGCTGCTCCTCGATCGCCTCCGAGATCACCGCGGTGCCCCCCACGAGCAGCACGTCGCTCACCGCGAGGTCGGCCAGCGCCGCCAGCGTGGCCTCGGGCACCGCGTCGGTCTCGGTCAGCAGCACCGGCATCGGCGCGTCGCCGGCGCTCAGCGCGCCCGCCGAGACCGCATCGGGGAAGTCCGAGCCCAGCACCAGCGCGGCCTCGCCGCCCGGTGCGCCTGCGCGGCGCGCGGCGGCGGCCGCGGTCGCGAACCGGTCGACGCCGTGGATGCGCTCGACCGCCGGTGCGCCCGTCAGCGCCGCGACCTCCTCGATCACCGCGTCGGCGACGGCGGCCGTGCCGCCCAGCACGCGCACCTGAGTCACGCCCAGCCGCTCGAGCTCCTCGGCGACCTGCCCGGGCAGCGCCGACGGGTCGGTGAGCAACACCGGAGCATCCAGCGAGGCGGCCAGCGCGGCGGCGCCCAGCGCATCGGGGAAGTCATCGCCGGTGGCCAGCAGCGCCGTCTCCGCGCTGTCCCACCCGTGCTGGCTGGCTGCCACCGCGGTGGCGATCCGATCCTCGCCGAACACCCGCAGCGGCTCCGCGGTCGCAGGCGGTGCCGCAAGCGCCAGCACCATCCCGACGCTCATGACCACCAGCAGCATCCATCGCACGCTCACGCCACACCGCACCATCACGACCGACCACCTTCCAACCACTTCGACTGCCTGCCCGCAGCGGCAGTCGGCCCGCTTGCCCGCAGCCCTGCGCCGCTCGCTGGGGCAGAGACGCCCGCGGCGACGACCACAGCATCGGTCTGATGGTCAGGGCACCCCTGTACGACGCACCGCTATCCCGTGTCACGTAGCGTGATCAGGCAGCGTGTGGCCCTGCGAAGGTCCTCATGCCATCGGGACCCGCGCGGCGCAGCGCGTCGTCCCCGGGACCCTGCCGGGCTCGATGCTGGACGCAGCGCCGGGGAGCTCGCACGGCCCCGGCGCCTGCACCCGCGACGGCAGCCCGCGACGACAGGAGCGATGATGCGCTGCTGCACCCAGCCCACCCTCCACGGGGCGCTCGACGCGGTGCGCCGCAGCAACGATGCTCGGTTCGCCGCGCTGCTCGCAGGGGTCTTCGCGTTCTCGATCGGGTTCGCGGCCGGCGTGGTCATCGGCGAGCGCCTGACCGCCGACGAGGCCTAGCGTCGCGAGCGGCGGCGCCGGCGCACGCCGCCGCTGGTCAGGGGAGCGCCTCGGAGGCCGCGCGAGCGGGGGCCAGCATCGTGTCCTCCTCCTCGGTGGCGAACACGTGCAGGCCGAGCCGCTCGGAGAGGTCCTCGAACACCTGGATGCCGCGCACGCTGTTGCCGTAGACGTCGAGCCCGGGTGAGTAGACGCCGATGCCCATCTTGCCGGGGATCGCGGCGATGATCCCGCCGCTGACCCCGCTCTTGGCGGGCACGCCGATCTCCACCGCCCACTGGCCCGCGTAGTTGTACATCCCGCAGGTGTGCATGACGCTGAGCACGTCACGGACGCGGCGCTGGGGCAGCACCCGCTCGCCGGTGGCCGGGTTGGTGTAACCGCTTGCCAGCGTCGCTCCCATCAGCGCCAGGTCGCGGCAGGTCACCGTCACCGAGCACTGCATCAGGTACAGCGACAGCACCGACTCGACCGCCCCGTCGAACATGCCGAGGCTGCGCATCAGGTAGGCGGTGGCCCGGTTGTGATCGTCGGTGGCCAGCTCGGCGTCGAAGACCGCCGGATCCACCGCGAGATCGTCGCGGCCGGCGAACGCCCGGAGGGTGTCGAGGATGCGCGCCAGCTTCTCCTCGTGATCGTGGCCGGCGACGAGCGCGCTGGTGGCCAGCGCTCCCGCGTTGACCATCGGGTTGTACGGGCGGTTCTGGCGCTCGTCGAACCGGATGGAGTTGAACGCCTCGCCGCTGGGCTCCACGCCCACGTGCTGCGCGACGCGTTGGCGCCCATGGTCGGCCAGCGCGAGGGCGTAGGTGAACACCTTCGACAGCGACTGCAGCGGGAACTCGAGCTCGGCGTCGCCTGCGGCGAACGTGGCGCCATCCACGGTGGTGATGCACACTCCGAAGTGGTCCCGCTCGGCTCCGGCCTCGCTCGGGGGGTAGTAGCCGCGCCCCGACGCGTAGTAGTGCTCCACCGCACCGGCTGGCTCCTCCTCGCAGCGCGCGAGCAGCTCCTCGAGCTGCTGCTGCAGGCGGCGTCGCACCTCCGGCGAGGGCATGTCAGGCTGCGCTCGCGTCGGGCCCCAGCGGGCGGGCGAGCAGCCGGGTCAGCAAGACCGCCGCGATGCCCAGCGACGCCGCACCCAGTGGCACGTGCAGGCTCATGCTGCCCACGTGCCCCGCTCCGACGATGCCCAGCAGCGCCACGAGCAGCACGACGCTGCCCCACACAGGCCACGCCGGGCCACCGGCTCGTCGGGCGAGGACTGCCACCACGCCCTGGACCAGCGCCAGGACCGGCAGCGCCTCCCCGAGGGGGCCGTGCAGGTCGCGGGCCCCGCCGACCTGCTCCATCATCATCCCGCCCAGGGCGGTCATGGCCAGCAGGCCCACCACCTGCGCGCCCACCAACACCTGCAGACCGCGCAGCTGCCCGACTCGCATGCGATCACCTCCCCAGCGCGCCTGGGAACCGCATCCTGCCAGATCGTCGCGCGTCCGGGCGCTGTGTTGGCCCCGTGCCCGCTAGCCGGTGCGCTGTGCGGCACCGGTTGCGATGGCCCCGCCGAGGTCGCGGTTGATGCGCCGCTCGCGCACCACCAGCACCGCGACGGGCACGACCGCCGCAGCGGCGGCCGCAGTGGCCACGAGCGGCCACGGGTCGGCCTGCTCGACCACGATGGCCACCAGCGCCCACGCGGTGGCCAGCGGGAAGCCGGGCTCGGGCAGCCCGCGCAGCGTGACCAGTGCGATGACGGCGGCGGCGGCGAGCAGCGCCAGCACCGCCCACGCGTCGGTGGGCAGGGCGAGCTCGGTGATGCCGACGCCGACCAGCGTGGTCGAGGTGCCCGCCACGGTGGCCACCGTCGCCCAGCCGAGGTAGAGCCCCAGCGTGGCGTCCACGATCCAGCGCTCGGCGGTGCTGCGCGGTCGACCCGTGGCCGCCAGGCGTGCGTAGCCCACCGCCAGCGCGACGGTCAGGGCGATCAGCACCGCGTGGGCGGCGAGGAACTGCTCCTGCTGGAACGCCACGATCCAGACGCCGTTGAGGGCGAAGGCCACCAGCAGCGGAGCGCGCAGCGGCGCCAGCCGCGCGTCGTCGCGGCGCGTGGGGGTCACCTGGTGGATGGCGAGCACGAGGCTCGCCGCGTAGATGAGGCCCCAGATCGCGAAGGCGTAGCCGGCGGGATCCAGCGCCGAGTCCTGGCGGTCGGACACCGTGCCGACGTCGTCGCCGGGCAGCAGGCCCGTGCCGCTGACCCCGGCGGCCACGAGCTGGACGACCGCGAGCGCGAGGACGCCCCACGGGGCGATCGGATGACGCATGCGCTCCCCTCCTGCTGTGGTCGCGCTCGGCTCTCCAGCGCGCGTGCTCACCGGAGCCCTACCCGCGTGGCAGGCGTGTGGCACCCGGAGGGGTGAGCTCTGTGACCGCCGGGGGCGGGCCGGGGGTCAGCAGCCGCACTGCCAGCCAGCGGTCCTGGCAGGCCAGCGCCACGCGCCGTGCGTCCAGGGGTCGGTGCTCGCCGGGGCTGGTGCCCGCGTCCAGTCGCTCGCCGACCGCGGGCTCGCACACGCGCTGGTCGGTGGGCAGGCCGGCCACGGCCACGCCTGGCTGCGGGCTGAAGGCGCGCACCACCCGGGCTGCGGCCCCCGCCCGCATCGCCCGGGGCTCCAGCAGCACAGCCGTGCCCACCGGCGGACACCAGGAGGCGGCGTCCTCGTCCTGGGGCTCACCCCCCAGCTCGTCGTCGCTGGCCAGGCGGGCCAGCACCTGCCCGGCCAGCGCGCCCAGCGCGGCGCCGGCTCGACGCTCCGCCTCTGCACGATCGTCGCCCTCGTCGAGGGCCACCGCGTCTCGTGCCACGATCGGTCCGGCGTCCTGGCGGGCGACCATGCGATGCACCGTCAGCCCGAGGCGCCTCGCCCCGGTCAGCAGCTGCCAGCCCACGGGGTCGGCGCCGCGCCAGGCCGGCAGCGCCGAGGGGTGCAGGTTCAGCCAGCCGTGCCGCGGCACCGCCAGCGCGCTGTCGGTGAGCCGCTCGGGCCAGCAGCCGACCACGCCGGCGTCCACCGGACCGGCCAGCTCCGGCCAGCGCCTGTCCGGCTCCTCCCCGAGGCGCTCGAGGGTGCGCACCGGCACGCCCCGGGCGCGCGCCAGGGTGATGATCGGCGAGACCCCACCCGGCCACGGCATGGTCAGCACCGCGGCCGGCGTGACCGTGGTCAGCAGCGCCTCCAGCGCTGCCGCGCCCAGGACGCCCTGGCCGAGGAACACCCACCGCACTGGCTCGCCTCCCGTGGTTCGCGTGCGCGGAGTGTGCGCGCTGTGCCAGCTCGACGCCGAGCGCACGCACACGCCCTCCCGTCAGCCGAAGGGAACCAGCCCCTCCAGCGCGTCGCTGATCGCCTCGGTGATCCACTCCCACAGGGCATCTAGCCCGAGCGCCGCACCGACCTCCACGGCCGCCGCACCCACGTCGGCCGGCTCGGCGGTGTGCAGCCACACCGCCAGCGCCAGCGCCGATCCCGACAGCAGCAGGTAGACCACGCCGCGCACGGTCGGACGCACGCCGGCGCGAAGCGTCCGGCTCACGCCCCGCAGCGCCCACCACAGCGCAAGGGCGGCGACGATGATCGTGGCAACGCGCATGATGAGCGCTCATGGTGCCGTGCGCGACGACGCCGCGCCCGCCGGCCAGGCCACGACGCCGCACCGGCGGGCCAGGCGCGGGCGCCGCATCGGCGGGTCAGGCGCGGGCGCCGCATCGGCGGGTCAGGCGCGGGCGCCGCATCGGCGGCGCAGCCCACTACCATGCGCCGCGGCGGGCTCGCCCGCGGCGCAGCGGGCTGCAGCCGACCGGCGGGGACGCACCCTGGCACCCAGGGTTCGCACGCACGGTGTGGACGCACGGCAGGAGCATCGGCATGAGCGAGGACGTGGAGGCGCTGCTGGAGGGTGCCTGCGAGGTGCAGCAGATCGTGCTGACCGGGCACGACGAGCCGCCGGCGGTGCTGCTGGTCGACCTCACCAGCCGCCCCGACGTCGCCGAGCTGATGGCGCAGGGCCCCTCGGAGGGACTGGAGGCCGCCATCGCTTGGAAGGTCGTGGCGCTGACCGACGGGCGCCGGGTCGCGCGCTGCGACATCAGCGTGACCGCGCCCACGCCGCTGGAGGTGCCGGTGGTCCACCTCGTCGAGCCGGAGGTCGCCGAGGCGTTCGCCGCCGCCGACGCGGTGTGGCTGGTGGACGCCGCGCGCGCCGAGATCGACGCCGAAGGCAGCGTCACCGCGGTCGGCGAGGAGTCGCTGCGCCCGTTCGCGCTGCCCACCGAGGGCCCGCCCTGGGCCGACATCGCCGCTCGAGCGCGGGCGGCCCAGCAGTCCTGACGCCACCGCCTGGCGCTGACGTGGCGCGGCCCCCGGGTGGCGGGCGTGAGGGCGCCGCGCGCGGATAGCCTGCCGGGCATGCTCCTCACGCGCGCCGGCGCCAGCCCGATCATGGTCGGGCGCGACGCCGAGCATGAGCGCCTGCGCCAGCTCGCTGCCGAGGCCGCAGACGGTCCCCGCGTGGCGATCGTCAGCGGCGAATCCGGCGTGGGCAAGACCCGCCTGCTGCTGGAGCTGATGGCAGAGGCACCGGGGCTGGTGCTCGCCGGGGGGGTCGAGGAGGCCGACGGCGGCGCGCCGTTCGCCCTGATGCGCCGCCTGCTCGATGACGCCGTGAGCGCCTGGGACGACGCGGTGCCCGCGCCGCTGCGCCCACGGGAGCGCGCGCTGCGCCGCGCCCTCTCGCCGTCGCTGACCCAGGACGCCGCCGCAGCCGCCCAGACGGTGACCACCGACGAGCAGGTCCGCGCCGTGGTCGAGGCGGTCGCGTGGCTGGTGGCCCGCGGCGACCAGCCGGCGCTGCTCGTGCTCGACGACCTGCACTGGGCCGACGCCGAGAGCCTGCAGGTGTGGCAGCGCCTGGCCGCACGATCCGAGCTGCGCGCGCTGCTGGTCGGCGCCTTCCGCCCCGAGGACCTCGACCGCTCGCACCCGCTGGCGGCCACCCTGCCGACGCTGCAGCGCCAGCAGGCCGTGGCCGACCTCGCTCTGGACCGGCTGGATCGCCACGCGCTGGCGCGCCTGCTCGCCGCAGCGCTGCGCGAGCCCATCGACGCGCGCACCCTCCATGCGGTCCACGAGCGCACCCGCGGCAACCCGTTCTTCGTGGAGGAGCTCATCGCCTGTTGCGGCGACGGGGGCGTGGCCGCCCTGGCCGAGGCCGAGCTGCCGTGGAACGCCGCCGAGGCCGTGCTGCGCCGCCTCGACAGCCTCGACCCGGAGGCTCGCGCGGTGCTGGACGCCGCCGCGCCCCTGGGGCTGCGCGTGCCCTTCGACCTGCTGGCCGCGGTGGCCGGGCGTGACGAGGCCGACCTCGTCACCCACGTGCGCACCCTGATCGCGCAGGGGCTGCTGGTCGAGGCCGAGCCCGACGTGCTGCTGTTCCGCCACGCCCTGACCCGCGAGGCCGTGGCGCGCCAGCTGCTCGCCCGGCAGCGCCGCGCCACCCATCGCGCGGCGCTGGACGCGCTGGAGGCAGCTGGCTCCGCGGACGTGATCGCCCTGGCCCGCCACGCGCGTGGAGCCGAGGACGCCGCCCGGCTCGTGCCCGCCGCGCGACAGGCATCCGCGCGCTGCCTCGCCGAGGGCAGCGGCGGTCAGGCGCTCGAGCTTGCCGAGCTCGCCCTGGAGGCGCCCTGGCTGGACGACCGCGATGCGCTGGCGCTGCACGGGCTCGCCGCCCGCGCCTGCTGGCTGCTGGGCGAGCGCACGACCGGGTCCCGTCACACGCGTGCCTGGCAGCAGCTCGCCCGCGACCTTGGCCAGCCGCTCGAGGAGGCGGCGGCCTGGCGCACCGAGGCGCGGCTGCACCAGCTGGCGCCGGACCGCCCGGCGGCGCGCGACGCGATCGATCGGGCGCTCGCGGTCGCCGAGCCCGTCGGCGACTCGCACGAGCTGGCGTGGGCGCTGGCCACCCGCGCGCAGGTGCACATGCTGTCCGAGGAGGCGGACGAGGCCATCGCCTGGGCGAAGCGGGCTGTTGCCGTGGCCGACCGGATCGGCGCTGACGCGGTGCGCCTGGGCGCCCAGGTCACGATCGGCACCGTGCTCACCGAGCTGCCCGGCCGCGCCGACGAGGGGCTCGCGCTGCTGGAGGACGCCGCCCACCGCGCCGATGCGGCCCGGGAGGGCACCACGCTGGTGCGGGCGCTGAACAACGCGATGGTCGCCGTGGCGTTGGGCCAGCCCGAGGGGTCAGCCCGCGGCCGGCGCCTGCTGCGCCGCCTCGAGCACGTCGCCGACCGCTACGGGCTCGACCACATGACCCGCACCACGCGGTGGGCACGCGCCTGGTTGGCGCAGGTCGAGGGCGATCAGGAGGCACTGGCCGAGGCGGTCGGCGGGGCGCTGGCCGACGACAGCCCCCAGCGCCGCACCGACCGCGCCCTGCTGGCGATCGAGCGCGACGCGCTCGATGCCGCCGCCGCCGACCTCGCAGGGGCGGAGCCGGGCCTGGAGGACGCTGATGCCGCACACGCGCGCTGGGCCGGCGTCGCGGCCCTGCTGGCGCTGCGCCGCGGCGACGCGGCCACCGCGAGCCAGCGGCTCGACGACGTCGCCGCGCACCATCCCGGTGAGCGCGAGCGCGACGAGGAGCACGGCGGGCGCCCCATGACGGTGCGCTCCGGCGACCCACGTCACCGCACGCTGGCGCTGCTGGACGCGGTCCTGGTCGGGGTGGCTGCTGACTCCGCGCACCGCGTGGCCGCCGACACCGCGCGCCGCGTCGCCGCTGTGCTGCGCGCGCTGCCCTCCGCCGAGCACCCCTGGGGACAGGAGCACGCCGAGCTGGCCGACGGTGCCGTCGCAGCGCTCGAGGGCGCCGACGAGGCGGCGCTGGCGCGGCTCACCGGGGCGCTGGCGCGCATTGAGGAGCAGGCGCTGCCGGTCAGCGCGCTCACCCGCGCGGTCAGCTGGGAGCTGGTCGCCCGGGTGCGGGCACGCGCCGGCGACCGCGCCGGCGCGATCACCGGCGCTGATCACGCCGCCGCAGCCCTGCGGCGCTGGCCCGGGTGGCGACGCGAGCGCGTGCTCGCCCTCGCCGAGCGCCTGCGGGGGCGCACCGGCGACGAGGGGCCGCTGACTGCGCGGGAGCGCGAGGTGCTCGCCCACCTCGCCCAGGGCCGCACCAACGGCCAGATCGCCCAGGCGCTGTTCATCTCCCGCAAGACCGCCAGCGTCCACGTGTCCAACATCCTGGCCAAGACCGGCACGGCCAGCCGGACCGAGGCCGCCGCGTGGGCCCACCGCGTCGGTCTGGTACCCCCGGTGGGAAGCACCGGCGACGCGGCACGCGACGCGGGGGGTGGCACGCCCTCGGATCAGGGGCTGGGACCCTCGATCTCGCGCCAGGGCACGCCGTCCTCGCCGTAGTCGGGCACGCGGACGTGGCCGGGGCGCGACAGGACGATCTCCTCCAGCGGCGCGCCACGATGGTCGGCGTACACCGCGCGGGCCAGCCCCCAGCACGCCGCCAGCATGATCAGCGAGAACGGCACCGCGGTGGTGATCGCCGCGGTCTGCAGCGCCCCGAGCCCACCGGCGACCAGCAGCACCGCGGCCACCGCGCCCTCCAGCACCGCCCAGAAGGCCCGCTGCCGCCGCGGTGACTCCACCCCCGGGGTCTTGGTGAGCTGGTCGATGACCAGCGAGGCCGAGTCGCTGGAGGTCACGAAGTACACGCCGATCAGCAGGATCGCCAGCGCCGACATGATCGCGGTCAGCGGCAGCGTGTCCAGCAGCGCGAACAGCGCGATCGCCGGGTCCTGGGCGACGGCCTCGGCGATGGCGCCACCGGCCTCGGCGTCGGCGGCGAAGGCGGTGTTGCCGAACACCGCGAGCCACACGAACGTGAACCCGGCGGGCACCAGCAGCACGCCGAAGACGAACTCGCGGATGCTGCGCCCCCGCGACACACGGGCGATGAACAGCCCCACGAACGGCGACCAGCTGATCCACCAGCCCCAGTAGAAGATCGTCCAATCGATCTGCCAGTCGCCGGCGCCCGACATCGTCTCGGTCCACAGCGTCGTCTCGGGCAGCGTCTGCAGGTAGACGCCCAGCTGCTCCACGAAGCCGCCGAGGGCGAACAGCGTCGGCCCGACCGCGGCGACGAACAGCAGCAGGACGCCCCCGAGCGCCAGGTTGGTCACCGACAGCCGCAGGATCCCCTTGTCGAGGCCCGCGAGCAGCGAGGCGAGTGCCCCGGCGGTGACCACCACGATCAGCACCAGCTGCACCGTGAGGCTCTGCTCGACGAGCCCGAGGCTGGCCAGCCCCGCGTTGACCTGCAGGATCCCCAGGCCCAGCGAGGTGGCCACGCCGAACATCGTGCCGAACACCGCGAAGATGTCCACGGCGTCGCCGGCCCAGCCGTTGATGCGATCGCCCAGCAGCGGGTAGAGCGCCGAGCGCATCGACAGCGGCAGGCCGTGACGGTAGGCGAAGTAGGCCAGGCTCAAGCCCACCACCAGATACACCGCCCAGGCGTGCAGCCCCCAGTGGAAGAACGTCCACCGCATCGCCTCTGTGGCGGCCTCGGCGGTGTTCGACTCGGCCCGCGGTGGGCTCGCCAGGTGCGACAGCGGCTCGGCGACGCTCCAGAACACCAGGCCGATGCCCATACCGGCGGTGAACAGCATCGCGAACCAGGTGAGGTAGCGGTAGTGGGGCTGCTCGTCCTCGTCGCCCAGGCGCAGGTGACCGAAGCGGCTGGCGCCGATCCAGACCACGAACACCAGGAACGCCCCGACCACCAGCACGTAGTACCAGCCAAGCGTCTCGGCGATCGTGGCCTGGATCGCCTCGAACGCCCGCTCGGTGGCCTCGGGGGCGCTGACGCCCACGGCCAGGAACGCCGCGATGACCACCACCGAGACGACGAAGACGCGCGGGTTGACCTTGAAGCCCAGCGCCTCGGTCATCGGATCGCCCCTCCTGCGTCTGCCCCCGCTGTGGACGCGCGGCAGTGTCGCAGCCACGGCGAGGGCACGCACCCGCGTCGTGCGCACGTGGCTGCGCCCCGGCGCGAGCCGGGGCGCAGCCACGTGCGGGCCGGTGGGGCGTCAGCGCTCCGAGGGAGGGCCGGCGCTCTCCGCTGCGTCGGCGGTGGGCTCGCCCTGCTCTGCGGTGGCGACGCTCCCAGCGCCGTCGTTCGCGTCCCCGCCGGGCGCCTCGCCCGGCCGGGCATCCTCGTCGAGCGGTGTGCGCTCGCGCCGCAGGCTGCTGGCGAGCACGCCGATGCCGATGACGATGAGCGCGGCCGGCACGAGCCACTGCAGCATCACGGGGTCGGTGCGCAGCAGGACGTTGGACAGCCCCGCCAGGGCGAGGACGACGAAGACCAGGCCGAAGGTCAGGCTGATCGGGTCGAGGGGATGGCGTTCGTCGCGCATGGTGAGCTCCTTGGTGTCAGGGGTGGACAGCGGGTCGGTCAGTCGCGCTCGACGAGGATCTCGCCGGCGCCGACGCTGGTCTCCAGCTCCAGGGCGCCGTCCGGGTCGTCGACGGTGTCGGAGACGGTGCGGCTGACCTGACCGGCGCCGCTGGTGCGCTGGCCGAACAGGTCCAGCTCGCCGGCGTTGACCGTGCCGCGCACGGTCACGTCGACGTCGGCGGGCACCGTCACCGCGAGCGTGCCGGCCCCGACCGTGGCGGTGATCTCGCGCTCCTCGCCGGCGAAGTCGACGGCCGAGAGGTCCAGCTCGGCGTCGCCGAGCCCGAGCCCGTAGCGGTCCTCGACCTCGGCGAGCGTGGCGGGCGTCCAGGAGCGGTCGCCGACGCCGTCACCGAAGGTGGTCCGGGCGGTGTCCAGGCCGACCTGGACGGTGCCGACGGTCAGCAGCAGCACCGCCACGACCACGCCCCAGGCGATCAGGCCGCGGCTGCGGCCCCAGAAGCCACCGACGACCAGGCCACCGCCGATGACCAGCAGCGCCAGCGCCAGCGCCTCGGTCGCGCCGACCGACGCCACGCCCACCTGATCGGCCAGCCAGGCGCCGCCGAGGACCACCAGCAGCACGCCGGCGGTCAGGCGGCCCAGCCGCGACGGCGGCGCCTGCGGGGGCGGGCCGGGGGCAGCCGATGTCGCCTCGGTCGACCCCTGGGCTGCTCCCTGGGTCGGGACGGTCGGCGACGCCAGCTGCTGGGTGGTCGCCGTGCCTGCCGGCGGCGCGGCGGCCGGGGTGGATGGCGCGGCCGGGCTGCTCGCCGGCTCGGTGCCGGCTGCGGCAGGCGGGCCGTCGCCGGGTGCCGCACCTGCCGCGTCGGCGTCGGGGTCGCGCCGGTCGAGCAGCAGCAGGGCGACCCCGCCGCCGATCAGCAGCAGCGCCAGCACCGCGCCGGAGGTGAGCACGTTGCCGAGCCCCTCCAGGCCGAAGAACGCCAGACCGGGCAGCGCGGCGAGCTGGCCGAGCAGCACGATGCCGCCGACGGCGATCAGCAGCGCGCCCACCCAGGTGCGGGTCCGTGTGGGCGAGACCACTTGATCGGTGGGCACGGCGGTGTGGGCCTTGGGGATGACCAGCAGCAGGATCAGGTACAGCAGCAGCCCGAACCCGCCACCGAACAGGGCCAGCAGCACGAACACGATGCGTGGCAGGACCGGGTCGACGCCCAGGTGCACGCCGAGCCCTTCGGCCACACCACCCAGCGGCGCCTGGTCGGGGTAGCGCAGCAGGCGCCGCGGCGGCGCGGGGGGTGTCGGCGCCGCGGCGCCAGCGCTCGGCTGCTCGCCGGCTGACGCGCCCTGCTCGGCGGCGCCGGGCTCGGTGCGGGGATCGCGGGGGTCGGACATGGTGACCTCCTTGGTGCGCTCGGTGCGGTGCGGTCGGTGCGGTGCGGTCTCGGTTGTGGTGTGGGTGGCAGACGCGTCGCTGCGAGCGCTATCGCGTCGCACCAGGGATGCTGACCCCAGCGCAGGGCGCGCACCATCGGGGGTCACCCTGATCGCACCCCGAGGCGCTCGGGGTGGCAGCGTCGCGCAGGGCTGATCGTCCGCTGCCCCCTCGGGGACATCCCTGAGGTGCACCGCCGGCGGCTGTGCCACGATCGGGGCCGATGACCGAGCTGCGCGAGACCAGCAGCACCACCCCGAGCGCGCCGGCGACCCGCCGACCGCGCCGCGGCGACGTCGGCTTCACCCGCAGCGGTGGCGATCGCGTCGTCGCCGGCGTCGCCGGGGGCCTCGGCCGTCGACTGCGCGTCGATCCGGTGCTGCTGCGCCTGGCCTTCGCGGTGCTGGCCACCGCCGGCGGGGTGGGCGTGGCCGCCTACCTGCTGGCGTGGGCGCTGTCGACGCCTCCCGCCGAGCCCACCGAGGCAGGCGACTCGGCCGCGCCACGGCGCACCACCAAGCAGACCACCGGGGTGGCGCTGGTCACCGTGGGCCTGCTGGTGCTGCTGCGCGACGCCGGCCTGTGGTTCGGCGACGCGGTGACCTGGCCGCTGGCGCTGATCGCCGCCGGCTCAGTGGTGCTGCTGCGCGGACGCGCCGACCAGCTCGCACCCTCCACCGCCCTGGCGCGGGTGCTGCGCGGCGACCCCGGACCCGGCGGGCTCGCCACCGCGCTGCGGGCGGTGCTGGGCACGCTGCTGGTGGTCGGCGGCCTCGCCGTCTTCATCGCCGCCGGCCCCGGTGATCTGGCGGTCGTCGGGCCGGTCGTGCTGGCCATGCTGGTCACCGCGGTCGGCCTCGGGCTGCTGCTGGGACCACGGCTGTGGGAGCTGTCGCGCCAGAACGCCGAGGAGCGGCGCGAGCGCATCCGCTCGGCCGAGCGCGCCGAGATGGCCGCGCACCTGCACGACTCGGTCCTGCAGACCCTGGCGCTGATCCAGCGCAGCGACGACCCCCGCGAGATGGCGCGCCTCGCGCGCGGTCAGGAGCGCGACCTGCGTGACTGGCTGTACGGCAGGCCCCAGCGGGCGGGCACGCTGCGGGCCGCGGTGACCGACCTCACCGCCCGCGTCGAGGCGCGCCACGACCTGCGGGTGGACACCGTGCTGGTCGGCGCAGCCGACGTCACCGTCGACGCGCGGCTCGAGGCACTGCTCGGCGCGCTGGGCGAGGCGCTCGAGAACGCCGCGCGCCACGCCGGCGTCGGCGAGGTCTCGGTGTTCGTCGAGGTCACCGACGAGGGCGTGGACGCCAGCGTGCTCGACGAGGGCGTGGGCTTCGACCCCGAGCGCGTGCCGGCGGGGCACCTCGGCCTGGCCACCTCGGTGCGCGGGCGCATGGAGCGCGCCGGCGGCACCGCCGAGATCGACAGCGAGCCCGGCGCGGGCACCGAGGTGCGCCTGCGCCTGCCCGGCCACCGACCCACAGGAGGCAGCTGATGCGCCCGGTCCGCGTGTTCCTGGTCGACGATCACCGGCTGGTGCTGTCGGGCGTGGCCGCCGAGCTCGAGGGCCGCGTCACCGTCGCAGGCACCGCCACCGACGTCGACGCCGCCGTCGCCGAGATCCGCCGTGCCAAGCCCGACGTGGTGCTGCTGGACGTGCACATGCCCGGCGGTGGCGGCCAGGCGGTGCTGGCGGGCATCGCCGACCTCCTCGACGAGGTGCGGGTGCTGGCCCTGTCGGTGTCCGATGCGCCCGAGGACGTGATCGCCACGGTGCGCGCCGGCGCGCGCGGCTACGTCACCAAGAGCATCGAGCCCGACAAGCTCGTCGATGCGATCCGCCGCGTGGCCGAGGGCGACGCGGTGTTCTCGCCGCGCCTGGCGGGGTTCGTGCTCGACGCGTTCGCGGCTGCGGCGCCGGCCGCCACCGACCCCGAGCTCGACCAGCTGACCGCCCGCGAGCAGGAGGTCCTGCGCGAGATCGCCCGCGGGCGCTCCTACCGGCAGGTCGCCAGCCGGCTGTCGATCTCGGTCAAGACCGTCGAGACCCACGTGTCAGCGGTGCTGCGCAAGCTCCAGCTGTCCAGCCGCCATGAGCTGACCCGCTGGGCCAGCGACCGCCGCCTGATCTGAACAGCCGCCGGTGGGCCGCGGCCGCTCAGACGCCGTCGAGGCGGCTGGCGTCCACCGCGCTGCCGTGGCGCAGCGCCTGCGCGCGCACCTCCCAGTCCTCCTGCGGGCCCTGCTCGCGCACCAGCAGCGGCAGCGCGACCTCGGTCAGCTCCACACGCAGGATGTGCTGGCGCTGGCCGTCGTCGCACGCCTCGATGCGGCGCTCGGGGCACGCGGCGCGGGCGAAGCGGCGGGCGGCGACGGCCTCCTCGGGCAGGTCGAGGCGCTCGGCGACCGCGGTGGCCAGCTCGACGTCATCGGGGGAGGCCTCGACCTCGGCGACCTCGCCGCGGCGGTCGGCGACCTCGGCACCGAGCGGCTCGGGCAGGTCGACGCGGTCGTCGTAGCGGCGGATCGGCAGCATCCGCGCCTGGTCCATGTCAGCCAGCAGCGCGAACGGCTCGCCGGCCCCGTCGGAGGGGTGCTGGCCAGAGCGCTGGACCCCGTGGTCGCGGCGACGCACCAGGGCGTGGGCGACCCGCTCGCGGTGCTCGACCAGCACCAGGTCGTCCCAGGCCCGGGCGAGCAGGTCGGCGGTCACCGGATCGGCGTCGCCGCGGGCGATCTCGTAGCGCACCGCCACCGGCCAGTCGGGCGGCGGGTCGGGGATGGCGCGCTCGGCCAGCCCGCCGGCGACCGCCGCCACGCCCACCACCAGCACGGCCAGCGCCGCCAACGCGGGCAGGCGGCGGCCCGGGCGGCGTGGACCGCCGGTGGCCTCGGATGTCACCGTGGGCTCCATGGACACCGCCCATGATCGCACCGGCGCCGCCCCGGGGCGGGTGGCCACGATCGGTCACGGGCTCCTGGCCGGCGAGGAGCTGGCGGGCCTGCTGGCCGGCGCGGGCGTCGCCCGGCTGATCGATGTCCGGCGCACCCCCTCGAGCCGCCGCAACCCCGATGCCAACCGGCCGGCGCTGGTCGCCGCGCTCGGCGCCGCCGGGATCGCCGTCACCTGGACCGAGGCGCTCGGCGGGCGCCGCGAGGCCCAGCAGGGCTCACCCCACGTCGCGCTGGGCGATCCGGCGCTGCGCGGCTACGCCGACCACCTCGCCGGCGAGCAGGGGAGGGCGGCGCTGGCCGCGCTGGCCGAGCAGGCCCGCGCCGAGCCCACCGCGGTGCTGTGCGCCGAGGGCGACTGGCGCCGGTGCCACCGTCGGCTCATCGCCGATGCGCTGGTGGTGGTCCACGGCCTGGCGGTGGTGCATCTGCGCCACGACGGCACGCGCGAGCCCCACGAGGTCGACCCGCGGGTGCGCGCCGAGGGCGGCGTGGCGCGCTGGGACCGCGCCGCCGACCAGCCGCTGCCCGGCTCGTGAGCGTCAGCCGCCGAGCGCGCCGGGCGGCAGCACGCCCAGCACGATGGCGGCGCCGACGCTGGCAGCGAGCAGCCACACATACACCGAGAACACGCGGAAGCGCGCCCGGTACAGCAGCACCAGCACCGCCTTGAGCGCCACCGCCCCGACCACCGCAGCCACCACGAAGCCCGCAGCGAACGCGCCGAGGTCAACGACGACGCCCTCGCGCAGCGACAGCAGCGTCTCCAGCCCGGTGGCGGCGAGGATGGTGGGGATCGCCACCAGGAAGCTGTACTCGGCGGCCCAGCGGCGCCGGAGCCCCAGCGCCAGCGCGATCGCGATCGTCAGGCCGCTGCGCGACAGGCCGGGCAGCAGCGCTGCGGCCTGCGCCACCCCGATCAGGACCGCCAGCCACGGGGTGATGTCCCGCAGGCCGCGCCACCGCGGACCGGCGCCGTCGGTCCACCACAGGATCGCCCCGGTGAGCACCAGGTTCGCGCCGATCACCAGCGGCAGCGCGAACACGCCGACGAGCCACGCGCGCACCGCCAGCCCGAGCACGCCGGTGACGCCCACGGTGATCACCCCCAGCGCGATCAGGCGCAGGTAGCGGCCCTCGCGGGTGCCGGGGCCGCCCAGCCGATCGCGCAGGTCGGCGAGCCCGCCGACGATCACGCGACGCAGGCTGGTCCACATGACCACCGCGATCGACACGAGCGTGCCGACGTGGACCACCAGGTCGAACAGGATCAGCTCGGGGGCGTCGGGTGGCGGCAGGTCCGAGCCGAGCGTCGCCATGAGCTGCTGGGTCAGGGCGAGGTGGCTCGTCGAGCTCACGGGCACGAACATGAACACGCCCTGGACCAGGCCCAGGATGATCCCCTCGAGGATGGTCATGCGCGCGCGGTCACCGGCGGGTCGCGACGCTCACGCCGGCGCCAGCCGGTCGACGGCCAGACCTCCGAGGTGGTCGCGCAGCGCCTCGACCACACGCGGATCCTCGGTCCAGAACCCCTCCCAGGTGCGCGTCGCCGCGCCGGCCGGACCGATGCCGCGCCGCTCGGGGTCAGAGGTGTCGAACCCCACGAAGGCCACCGGCTGCGGCTGTCGCGCCACCAGGAACCACTGGTTGGCCAGCGCGTGCGGGTCCTCGGGCAGCGGCACCCACGCCAGGCCCGGGATCGACACGCGCGGCTCGCCCTCCCCGAAGGCGATCACCTGGGTGCCGCCACGGGTGATGCCGCGGTAGGTGTCGGCCTCGCGCTCGAGCTTGTCGGCCGTCTGGAAGCCGACAAGCAGCTCGTCGCCGCTGCCCAGGGCGCTGGCCTCGATCTCGCGGGAGCTCTGCAGCATCTGGCGCGCATCGTGCAGGAACTGGATGCCCTCGGGTGCCGGCTCGCCGATGAGGCCCCCGAGCCGCTCGAGGAAGTCGCCGACGCCGTCGGGGTCGAGGTCGTCGTCGCGCGGGTGCCGCCGCCAGTCCATGGGGCCAGGTTGCCACAGCGACGCCTGCCAGGGTGGTCGGCGCTGCGCGCGCACACGAGGCTGCTGGCCGGTGCCGCACGCGACGATCGTGCAGGTGGGTGGGGGAGCTGACATGCGGCGCGGCACACTGGAGCGCGACCGATCCGCCCCCGTGCAACCGAGCCGTCGACCATGCGTCACCGCTTCCTCACGCCCAAGTGGCTGCTGGGTCACGCCCTGGTGCTGGCGGTGATCGTGAGCTTCCCGGCGCTGGGGGTCTGGCAGCTCGACCGCCACCAGGACGCCGCGGCGCGTGAGGCCGAGCAGCGTGAGCGAGGCGAGGCGCCGCCGCTGGATGCCGATGCCCTCGACGACGAGCCCGAGGCGCTGCGCTACCACACGGTCGAGCTCACCGGGCGGTGGCGCCCAGACGACGAGCTGCTGCTGTCGCCGCGCCCGCTGGGCGGGCAGCCCGGCCACCACGTGCTCACCCCGTTCGAGGCCGACGGCGGACCCACCGTGCTCGTCGATCGCGGCTGGGTGCCCCAGGACGTCGAGGGCCCGCCGGTGGCGCAGGCGCCGCCGCCCGAGGGCGAGGTGACGCTGGAGGGCGAGCTGGTCGATGGCGAGTCGGCCCGGCGCATCGGCCCGCGCGAGGGCGAGCGTGCCACCGGGGCCGGCGCGGACGCCGCCGAGATCGTGTCCGCCCCCGACCCCGAGGCCGTCGCCGACGCGCTGGAGGTGGACCTGCCGCCGCTGGTGGTCTACGCCCGCGAGGGCGCTGCCGCCGAGGGAAGCGACCTGCCGCGGCCGCCCGCGGTGCCCGACCACGCCGACGTCGACCACTTCTCCTACGCCATGCAGTGGTTCATCTTCACCACCGTGGTCGCCGGCGGCTACCCGGTGCTGCTGTGGCGCGTGAGGCGCGGCGGGTGAGGCGCGTGCTCGTCGGGCTGGTCGTGCTCGCCGGGCTCGTGGTGGCCTTCGGCGGGCTGGTGATGCTGCTGCAGCGCCCGATGCTCTACCTCGCCAGCGGCACGGAGCCAAGCGCTCCGGCAGACGTCGAGGAGGTCACGCTGCGCACCGAGGACGACCTGGCCCTCGGCGCGTGGTGGGTGCCCCCGCAGGGCGAGCTGCAGGCCGCGGCGATCGTGCTGCCCGGCAACGCCGGCACCCGCGCGCACCGCGAGCCGCTGGGACGGCTGCTGGCCGAGGCCGGCATCGGCGCGCTGCTGGTGGACTACCGCGGCTACGCTGGCAACCCAGGACGCCCCAATGAGGACGGTCTGCGCCGCGATGCCCGCGCCGCGCGGGACTGGCTCGAGGCGCGCGAGGACGGCCGCGACGCGCCGGTGCTCTACCTCGGCGAGTCGCTCGGAGCAGCCGTGGCCGCTGGCCTGGCCACCGATCAGCCCCCCGACGGGCTGCTGCTGCGCTCGCCGTTCCCGTCGCTGGCGCGGGCCGCGGCGGCGGCCTACGGGCTGCCCGGCGTGCCCGCCTGGCTGCTGCCCGACCGCTACCCGGTGGCCGCGCAGATCGCCGGGCTCGACGACGACGTCGCGGTGCGGGTGCTGGCCGGTGAGCAGGACCGCATCGTGCCCGCCGAGCTGTCCGGCGAGGTGGCCGAGGCCGCTGGCGCGGACCTGGTGGTCCTCGACGACGCCGGCCACAACGACCCGCGCTGGCTCGACGGCGCGCTGCTGGAGGACACCGTCATCGAGCTGCGCGACGCGGTCCGCTGACGCGGCGCGGCGCGAGCGTCAAGGGGCGCTGCGGCGTCAGCCGAGCATCTCCGGGCCGATGGTGTGGACCTCGCCCTCGCCGGTCTCGAGGTTGGAGAGGTTGGACAGCGTCGTCTCGGCGATGTGAGCCATCGCCTCGTCGGTGAAGAACGCCTGATGGCCGGTGACCACCACGTTGGGGAAGGTCAGCAGGCGGCTGAACACGTCGTCGCGCAGGACCTGGTCGGAGAGGTCCTCGAAGAACAGGTCGCCCTCCTCCTCGTAGACGTCGAGGCCCAGAGCGCCGATCTTGCCGGACTTCAGCCCCTCGATGGCCGAGACGGTCTCCACCAGCGCGCCGCGGCTGGTGTTCAGCAGCACCACCCCGTCCTTCATCTGGGCGATCGCCAGCCCGTTGATGAGGTGGTAGGTCTCGGGCGTCAGCGGGGTGTGCAGGCTGATGATGTCGCTGCGTCGGAACAGGTCGCTCAAGCCGACGTACTCCCCGCCCAGGGCGGTGATCTCGTCGCTGGGGTAGGGGTCGTAGGCGAGGATGTGGCAACCCAGCCCATGCATGATCCGCGCGAACACGCGGCCGATCTGCCCGGTGCCGATGATCCCCACGGTCTTGTCGTTGATGTCGAAGCCAAGCAGCCCGTTCAGCGCGAAGTTGTGCTCGCGCACCCGGTTCCAGGCGCGGTGGATCTTGCGGTTGAGCGCCAGCAGCAGCGACAGGGTGTGCTCGGCCACCGCGTAGGGCGAGTAGGCGGGCACGCGGCACACCGTCAGGCCGAGCCGGTCGGCGGTCAGCAGGTCGGTGTTGTTGAAGCCCGACGCGCGCAGCGCGACCGTCGACACGCCGAGATGATGGAGGTGCTGCAGCGTGGTCGCGCCGAGATCGTCGTTGACGAACGCGCACACCGCGTCGTGACCGTCGGCCAACGGCGCGGTCGCGCTCGTCAGGCGCGTCTCGAAGAACGTCAGGTCGTGGCCGTGCTCACCGCGCTCGTTGGCGGCGGTGAGGTAGCGCTCGTCATAGGGCTTGGTCGCGAACACGGCGACGCGCATCGGTGATCCTTCCTGTGCCTGCGGGTGCGGTTGGGAGCGGGGGCGCGGGGAGCTGTCGGGCCGAGGCGGGTGGTCAGCCTGCCGGGCCCGGCGGCGGCGTGCAGCGTCGGGGGCTAGCGGGCGCGGCGGTAGGCGCGCACCGACAGCGGGACGAACACCGCCAGCACCGCGGCGGTCGAGGCCAGCGACAGCAGCGTCGGTGCCAGGGCGGGCCCAGTGCCAAGCGACAGGGCGCGGGCGGCGTCGGCGGCGTGGGTGATCGGGCTCGCGCCGGCGAAGGTCGCCAGCCAGGGCGGCATGGAGGAGATCGGCACGAACACGCTGGAGGCGAACACCAGCGGGAACATGACCACGAACCCGGCCGACTGGGCGGCCTCGGCGCCCTTGGCGCGCAGGCCGACGTAGGCGAACACCCAGCTCAGCGCATAGCCGAACACGCTCACCACGAGGATCGCGGCGAGCGCCATGGCCGGGCCGGCCTCGAAGCGGAAGCCGATCAGCAGCCCCACGCCGGCCATGAGCACCACGATCGACAGGTTGCGGATCAGGTCGGCGAAGGTGCGTCCGGCCAGCACCGCGCTGCGGGCCATCGGCAGCGTGCGGAACCGGTCGATCACGCCGCGGTCGAGGTCCTCGGCGAGCCCCACGGCCGTCTGCCCGGCGCGGAACGCCACCGACTGCACGAAGATGCCCGGCAGCAGGTACTGCAGGTAGTCGTCGGTGGGCACGTCGATCGCCCCGTCGAACACGAACGCGAACAGCAGCACGAACATGACCGGCTGCACCGTCGAGAACAGCAGCAGCTGCGGCTGACGCACGAAGTGCCGCAGGTTGCGTCCGGTGACCACCGCGGCGTCCGAGGCCGTCCAACGCAGCCGCGTCAGGACCGACTGGTCGCGGGTGAGCGCCTGGGGCGCGGCCTCCCGCGTCGCGGTCATCGGGCAGGCTCCTCGTCGTCGTGAGCGGTCAGGGTGAGGAACACCTCGTCCAGGGAGGGGCGGCGCACGGCCAGGTCGGTGACCTCGATCTCGGCGGCCTCGAGCTTCTGCGCGGCGCGGACCAGCGTGGCCACGCCGTCGTCGGTGGCCAGCGACAGCACCGCGCCCTCGCTGGCCGGCGGCTCGTGGGTCAGCGCCGACAGCACCGAGCGGGCGTGCTCGACCGCGGCGAGATCGGCCACGCGCACATCCACCACCTGCCCGCCGACACGCTCCTTGAGCGCATCCCCGGTGCCCTGCGCGATCACCTGGCCGCGGTCGATGACCACGATGCGGTCGGCGAGGTGGTCGGCCTCCTCCAGGTACTGGGTGGTCAGCAGCAGCGTGGTGCCCTCCTCGACGAGGTCCTCGATGGCGGCCCACAGCGTGAGGCGGCTGCGCGGATCGAGCCCGGTGGTGGGCTCGTCGAGGAACAGCACCGGCGGCTCGTTGACGAGGCTGGCCGCGAGGTCGAGGCGACGCCGCATGCCCCCCGAGAAGCCCTTGACCGGCCGGTCGGCGGCCTCGTCGAGCTCGAAGCGGGTGATCAGCGCGTCGGCGCGCCGCTCCGCCACCCGCGAGGACAGGTGGTACAGCCGCCCCACCATCCGCAGGTTCTCCCGAGCGGTGAGGAGCTCGTCGACCGAGGCGCTCTGACCGGCCAGCCCGATGAGCGGGCGCAGCTGACCCGCCTGCGTGGCCACGTCCAGGCCGAGGATCCGCGCGTGTCCCGCGTCTGGTCGCAGCAGCGTGGTCAGGATGCGCACCAGGGTGGTCTTGCCGGCGCCGTTGGGGCCGAGCAGGCCGATGACGCTGCCGGCCGGCACGTCCAGGTCGACCCCGTCCAGGGCGATCGTGGAGCCGTAGGCCTTGCGCAGATCGCGGACCTCGACAGCGTGCGACAACGGGCGACCTCGGCAGGGGGTGGGATGGGGACCCTTGCGAGGCTACCCGCGGCGCCGCGTGGTCACGCCGCGCCGCCTCACTCCTCGTCGTCGGCGAGGCGGCGCCCGTGCGCGAGCGCGGCATCGCGGCTGATGGCGGTCTCCCCGCCGACCACCACCCCTGTCACGGGCCGCTGGATGGCTGTGGCCAGCCAGAGGTCGACCGCTGCGGTCTCGGCGGCGGCCCCGTCCACCAGCACCAGGGGCTGTCCAGCGGCGGCCGCGGCCACGCCGGCGGCCAGCCCGTCAGGGAAGTCACGGCCGGTGGCGGCCCACAGCTGCTGGCCGTCGGTCGCCTCGGCCAGCTGGGGATCGTCGGCGACCGCCACGGCCGTGGCAAACCGGTCCTCGCCGGCCAGACGCGCATCCAGCGGCGCCAGCGCGGCGATGTCGTCGGCCACCGGATCGGGGATCGCCGCGGTGCCGCCGACCAGGGTCGCGCCGTCGAGGTCGACCAGCGCGCTCGCGGTCGCCTCGGGCACCTGGTCCGGGGTGACCAGCAGCACCGGCAGCCCGGAGACCGCGCCGTGGAAGCCCGCCATCAGCGCGTCGGGCCAGGCGCGGTTGCGCTGGGGGTGGGTGCCCAGGGCCACCAGCGCGGCCCGGGCCTCGGTGCGCTCGATGACCGCAGCGGCGACCTCGGCGGCGGTGGCGAACCGGTTGGCGCCGGCATGGCGCGTGATCGCCTCCGAGGGCACGCCCGCCGCAGCGGCGGCCTCGGCGACCACGGCAGGGGGCAGCGCCCGCGTGCCGCCCACGACCGTCAGGGCGTCAGGATCGAGCGCGGTGAGCGCGTCGGTGACCGCGGCCGAGGCCCCGTCGGGGCTGACGGTCAGCAGCGGCGCGTCCAGCGCGCCGGCCAGCGGTCCCGCTGCCAGCGCGTCGGGGAAGTCCGCGGCCGAGGCCAAGACGACGTGCTCGGCCCCGTCGGGCCACCCGCGGGTGGCAAGCAGCGCGGCGGTCTCGGTGCGCTCGGCGCCGCCGACGCGCTCCACACGCGGGTCGGGGCGCCACACCGACCCCGACTGGTCGGGGCGGTCCTGGGCGGTGATCGTCCAGGTCAGCGCTCCCAGCGCATCCCCGTTGGGGGTCCACGTCAGCGTGGCGCGCGAGCCCCAGCCTTCGGAGCGGTGCAGCTCGCGGCCGACGTCGTCGACCACGGTGGCGGTCCAGGCGCCCGGCGGGTCCAGGTCGCCGGTGACCGTCAGGGCCTCGCCCTCGGACAGCAGGTGGTCCTCGGCGGGAGCGTCGACCGACAGGATCGGCTCGGGCGCGTTGTCCACCACGCCCTCGCGGATGACCGGCAAGCGGGTGTTCACCCCGCTGCCCGGGCAGCTGGTGGGGGAGACGCTGCCGTGGCCCAGGATCCGGTTGGACCAGGTCGGGAAGGCGGTGCCGCCCTGCAGGGTGGTCCCGGTCGTCGCGTCGATGCGGTGCTCCTGGAACAGCCAGGACAGCAGGTCGATCGCCGAGCCCTCCGCTGCAGCCGGCAGCGGCGCGTAGGCGGGGCTGGACAGCGCGGCGTGGTGCTGGCCCATGAACGCCACGCCGATCGACCCGGCATTGCTGCCGCCGGCGTGGGCACCGATGACCGGGCGCGTGATGCCGCCGGCGCGCCCCTCGTAGATGGTGCCGAACCGGTCGATCAGGAAGTTGTAGCCGATGTCCTTCCAGCCGTTGCCGTCGAGGTGGTAGCTCTGGATGCTGCGCACCACCGCCGGCGCCTGCTGCTGGCTGTAGGTGTTGCCGTTGACGGTGTGGTGCAGCACCGCCGCGCGCGCCTCGCTGGCGTAGCTGGGCGAGCCGCTGGCCCGCGCGCCCCACTCGCTGCGGGTGACGATGCGCGGCTGGGTGACGCTGGCCACCGCCGGCTGCCCGGGGGCGCGCACGGCGTCGGCCACCGCGCGCAGGGCGTCGCTGGTGCGCTCGCCCACCGTGCGGTTCTGCCCGAGGCCGTCGACCACCACCACACCGACGTCCTCGGGGTCGGCGCCGGCCACGCGCAGCTGGAGCTCGTCGGCCGGGCCGGTCCACACCGGCAGGCTGTGCCAGCGGCCCTGCGCGTCACGGCGGGGGTCGCCGTCGGTCTCGTCGGTCTCGTCGGTCTCATCCGCGGGCTCGGCGGCGGTGGCCGCCGCCTCGGGCGTGGGACCCTCGCCGGGGTGGACGTGCACGCCCTCCCAGGCGCTCCACGGCCCGCCGTCCTGGCGATGCCGCACCGCGGCGGCTGCCCCGTCGGGCAGGCGCAGGCCGAGCAGGGAGAACGCGATGTCGGGCGCGTACGGCGCGCTGAGGCGCCATGGGCCCTCGGCGTCGGGCGCTTGGGCGTCGCCGGCTGGGTCGTCGGCGTCGCTGGCCAGGCCGTCGGCGTCGGGCTCGGGGTCGGCGTCGGGCTCGGGCTCCGGGGAGGCGGCCGCGGACACCGCGTCGTCGGTCGGTGCCGGGTGGGCGCCTGCTGGGACCTCGTCGATGGTGACCGGGGCGCCGGCGGCGTCGCGCGCCGCGGGCACCCCCTCGACGGTGCGGTGGACGGTCTCGGGGGTGACGCGGAGGTCGCCAGCTCCGGCCACCGGCGCGACGGCGCCGAGGACGAGGATCGCCGCTGCGCACGCCAGCGTCAGGAGCGATCGGGCCCGCACGTCCAGTCCTTTGATCGCGGTCGGCACCGGGGTGGTGACCGGCCTCCGGGGCGAAGACGCCTGCCACCGCGGTGATGCTGCGGCCGCCGTGACGTCAAAGGGCCTGTCGGCGCGATGTGCGGTGAGTGCACCTGTACGGTCGGACAG
>Ga0207421_10001300_pt1 | contig 32408 bp, 31 predicted proteins | sample SodLakKL_010_SED_4_FD_187542 | JGI IMG/M metagenome (GOLD analysis project Ga0207421, IMG submission 187542) | Alkaline sediment microbial communities from Lake Tanatar, Kulunda Steppe, Russia - 8KL_010_SED (SPAdes) (version 2) | ecosystem: Environmental > Aquatic > Non-marine Saline and...
ACCGCGACCTCAGGCACTTCCTCCTCATGCTCGCCGGCCGTTTCAGGCCGCTTGGCAGGGTAGGCCAGGAGTGAGCATGGCCGCCTTCCAAGTCCAAGAACGCCTTGCCTGCCCACGTCCAGCACTTCGTACTCCAACTTCTTGATGGGAGTACGCAACTCTACGGCAGCCTCCCGGAGGGCCTCTTCCAGCGTAGCGCCCGACACATAGACATACGCGCGCTTCTTGTCGAAATCAACCTGCTCACGCGCGTACGTGCGGACATCTTCGAACGTAACCACGGCTCAGCTCCTCAGTAGCTTAATTCTCTCCAGCGGCTACATGATTCCCTTCTTCAACCCGGTCAGCTTGGATCGTAGTCGCATAATGGCCTTCGTGTGTAGCTGCGAGACCCGTGACTCGGTCACGCTCAGAACCTTCCCAATCTCTTTGAGCGTAAGATCCTCGTAGTAGTAGAGTACCAGCACCTTCTTCTCTTTGTCCGGCAACTCTCCAATAGCCTCTACAATCACACGCTTGATCTCGCTCTTCTCGACAATCGTGTCGGGGTTCATACTCTGCGGCGACTCGACGCTGTCAGCGATAGTCACTTTGTCGTCTTCGTCGCCCGTATACCACACATCGTTTAGAGAGAGCATGGAAGTTCCGCTCACCTTCATCATGAGCTTCTGGAACTCCTTCACGCTCATGTTCATCTCTTTCGCGATCTCTTGGTCAGTAGCGGAGCGCCCCAAGGTCGACTCCAATCTCCGGATTGTTTCCTCGATCTCACGAGTTTTCTGGCGAACTGAACGGGGGACCCAATCCATCGAGCGCAGCTCATCGAAGATCGCCCCCCGGATACGTGTCACCGCATACGTCTTGAATTTCACGTGCTTCTTGGGATCGAACTTGTCGACAGCGTCGAAAAGGCCGAAGACGCCGTAACCGACTAGATCATCGAACTCTACGTTATTCGGCATACCGACTGCAACTTTGCCGGCCACGTACTTAACCAACGGAGCATACTGGCGGATAAGGCGATCGCGGATTTGGGGGTCGCGGGTTTCACGGTAGAGCTCCCATAGCTCCTCCTCGGTCTTCTCCGCCAATACCTGTTCGCGCATCGCGCCCATTACTTACTCCTCACGCTTTAGCACCGAGCGGATGGCCTTCGCCATTTCCGCGGGGTCGCTTCGTTCGGTCTGCGGCCCGGCTTGTGTGGCCCCTTGCCCTTCGTCGCCGAATTCCGCACCGCCATTGACGGAGCTCTCCGACTGGAGACTCAATCCGCCTCGCAGCTCTCCCATATCGGGCAGGCGGTCCACATCTGTTACGACATCCTCGATATCTTCCGACGTCTCAAACGCCTCCTGCGACTCTGCCGAGTCGCGCTCCGGAGCCGGGCGCTCCTCGATCTCTTCTATCAACGACTCATCCAGACCTATTCCGGTCTCTGCCGCGCTTCCGCCGGACGCTTGCCCGGCCGGAGTCGGTTGAGCTTCTCCGGGAGGCCCTTCCTCGCCGCCAGAAGCCCTCTGTTCCTCAGAATCGTCTTCTCCAACCGATATATCTACTGCGCCCCCGCTGTACGAGGATGGGTTGTGACCGACCGCCTCTGCCAGCTCCGGAAGATAGATCTGGATCAGATGCAATGCGACAAAGGACAACGCTCCAAAAGCGCCTGCTCCCACCAACGAACGTATCAGTATTACCCCGAGACGGACTCCGGCCACCAGTCCGACAAGAGAAGAGAGAACGAAGGCGCCTCCCGCGACAGTAAGAATTATCCTCACAGACGTCTTCATGCGCGCCTACTGCCCCTCAGGTTGCCAATCGTAGGCAATTTCCTACGTAGCGTCAAGTTTGCCCAAATCCCTGTCTCGTCAGCTTTTCCGGCAGCCGTTTTCCTCAAGCACCCTCCGGTTCCTCCGCCTCATTCTCGCGTGCAGTTAACTACCACCACGGCCAAACAGCTTCCGGAGAAACTGACCGATGCCCCCTCCTTGTGGCACGTCGATCTTCTCCAGACGTCCGACAATATGCTGCAGGCAGATGGAAGCCTTGCTCTTGGCGTTGATCGCCATGAACGGCTTCTGGCGCAACACCGCTTGATGCACGTCGGGATCGTCATACACGTACCCCAGATAGTCCACCTTCAGGTTTAGGAACTGCCCGGCGATACTAATCACCCGCTCGGCCACGCGCTTCCCTTCCGTGACCGAGTTGACTCGGTTCACAATCAGCTTCAAGCCAAGCTGCAGGTCATCGATCTCTGTGGCTATGATTTTGATCATTCCGTACGCATCCGTGATTGCCGTCGGCTCCGGTGTGGTCACGATAAGCACCTCGTCCGCCGCGGCCACGAAGCTTATCACGTTGTTGGACACACCGGCACTGGTGTCGATAATGATAACGTCAATGTTTGACAATGCCGAAAGCTCATCTACGAACCCCTCACGCTCCTCTGCACTGAGATTTGCAATCTTGGCGAAACCGCTCGCCCCGGCCACTATCTGAATCCCGTAGTTCGTCTCCATGATGATGTCACGAAGCGACTTCTGCTTCCGAATAACGTGGTACAGATTGTACCGAGGAATTATGCCGAGCACTACGTTGACATTCGCTAGCCCGAGGTCGGCATCCATAAGCATCACACGCTTGCCGGCCTGAGCATATGCAATCGCAAGGTTTGTCGCGATGTTCGTCTTGCCGACCCCGCCCTTCCCGCTGGCGACCGCGATGATCCGCGTCTTGCTCGCCTCTACCTCCGGGCGGTTCCGCATCATCTCACGGAGTGTTTCCGCTTGATCCGCCATGCTGTCTCCTCATCCGCGCATCTCAAAACTCAATCCCCATCGCCAAACCGGCGCTCAAGCCGTTCACGGTCGATCCGGAATCCTTCCAGGTGCAGAAGCAGCTTGACGACCGAGGCAGGTTCAATGTCTTGAGGAACGCGCTGTCCGTCAGTCACGTAGACGAGAGGTTTCTGCTTCTCCGCCAACGCGCTAATCAAGTTCCCGACCTTCGTCGTCTCATCCAGCTTCGTTGCAACCAGGCCCGTGCAACCGAACGGCTCGAATTGCTGCACGATCTCGCCCAGGTCGCTAGTCTTTGTGGTAGCGCTCACCGCCAAATGCGTTTCCATGGACTGCCCGCAAGCGGACAGCAGCTCCTTCATCTCCCCGATCCTGGCGGAATCACGGGGACTCTTCCCAATTGTGTCCACAAATACCACATCCACATCACGATAGAGAGCTATCTGTTTTTCAAGATCGGCATAAGACTCGACACAGTGAACCGGAATTCCCATTATGTCGCCGAAAGTCTCTATCTGAGTTCGGGCACCGATCCGATAATTGTCAATTGTAAGAATCCGCACGTCAGCTGCCGACGTGGCTGCGCTGCCGAATCCCCACATCGCAGCGAGCTTTGCAATAGTGGTCGTCTTGCCCACTCCGGTCGGCCCCACCAACACAAACACATGTGGTCTCCCGCCAAGCTCATGCACGCGGACGGGGATGGCTTCTCCGATCCACTCAACCACTGAGGCCTCCACTTCATCCCTATCCTCGAGCGCCTCCAGGGCAAACTCACGTCTTAGTCGAGAGAGAATCTGCCTAGAAAAGGAGAGCGAAAACTCGTTTTTCTCCAGTAACTGCTGGACGTGATCGATAGTCTCGTGATCGGTCTCAGTCGCTGAAGCCGGAACGGCTTGTTCCCGCTCTTCGAGTTTGGTCTTGAGCCCTTGCACCTCCTTGAGAAGCAAATCGAGCGTTTTCCCGTCGTTCTTGACGGTGCCCAAGATCTTACGCTTTTCCTCTTCAAAATCCGTTGCGGATCCCGGCGCCGGAGACCCTCCGGTACCGCCGGCGGCGTCCTGTCTCGCCGGCCGTGATCCCAGCCCGTCACGCCCTGCGGCCTCCCGATTCTGCGGGCCGCGCGAGAAGTACCCGGTGACCTCTACTCCCTCTCGCCCGAAAAGACCGAGAAATCCGCCGATCCGGACTGTCTTATAGTGCATCACCTTCGCACTGTCACCGTACTTTCTTCGCACCTTCTCCAACGCGTCGCGATGCGTCGGAGCTTGCTCAACGAAGTATTCCATGGTCATCCGCCCCCGTGATAACTCGAGCTTCGGTTCACTCGCATCTGCTCACCTCTCCGGGCCCAGCTACGATCTCCCGCCTCATGCCGCCCCTTCGACCCGGACTTCGCCGACGCTTTCCACTCGCACGTCGGAAGCGATCTCCGGTACAGACAGAACCACTAGATCAGGAATGTCCCTCACCGTACTCGAGCGCACTAACGGTCGTGCAGACTCCGAACACAGCACGACCGGCAACATGCCTTGCTGTTGTACCGCGTGGACTGAATTGGTCAAAGAGGTAATCCACGCGCGCTGCGCCTCAGGCTTCAGCGCCGCTACCGGCCCTGTGGGTGTATCCATCTTGTTGTCGATAAGCCGCTGTTCGAAAGCCGGCTCGATCGTAAGCACGTAGAGCGTTCCGTCGTCAGCGTACTGCTGACAAATCTGGCGTCCGAGGGCCTGACGGACCTTCTCAATGAGAAACGCCGTATCCTTTGTGATAGTAGCATAGTCGGCCAGCGTTTCCAATATTGTGACCATATTCCGGATGCTCACCTGTTCCTTGAGGAGGCCCTGCAAGACCTTCTGTATTTCGCCCAGCGATAGGTTGGCCTGAGCCTCCTCGACCACCGCCGGATAGTCCTTCTTCAGACCATCTAGTAGAGTTCGGCACTCCTGTCTGCCGAGGATTTCCGCCGCGTGTCGCTTAATGACCTCGGTCAAGTGTGTCGCGATAATGCTCGGAGCATCCACAACGGTGTACCCGGCCCGTTCGGCTCGCTCACGATACTCTTCGGTAACCCATAATGCGGGGAGACCGAAAGCCGGATCCCGGGTCCTCTCGCCCGGAATTTCCTCTCGCTCGCCGCCCGGGTTGATGCAGAGATAGTGGTTCAAACGAATCACGCCGCTGCCGACGTGGGTTCCGCGTATCTTGATGGTGTACTCCGACGGTTCGAGGCGCATGTTGTCGATGATTCGGATTCGCGGCACTACGAGCCCCAAATCCAGGGCAGTTTCCCGGCGGATTCGCGTAACTCGCTCAAGAAGCTCAGCCCCTTGGTCCTTGTCCACCAGCGGCACGAGCCCGTATCCCAACTCCAACGAGATCGGGTCCAGTGGTGCTACGTTTGAGGGGTCAGGTTGCTGCTCCGACTTCTCCCGCGGTGGTTCCTTCGCGCGCTCTTGTGCTCGCTCTTCCTCGAGCCGGCGCTTCCCTAAGTGGAAGGCCAGAAGCGAGGTCAGTCCGGCAAGCGGCAGCAATACGTACCAAGGGAACCCCGGGAGGAATGAGACGGCGACCAGGAATATCGTGGCCACCCAATATACTTTTGGATACCGGGCGAACTGCGTGGATACGTCGGTTCCGAAGGCGCCGTCGCCAACCGCCCGCGTGACGATCAGCCCGGTCGCGGTCGATATGAGTAGAGCCGGAAATTGCGTCACGAGCCCGTCACCCACCGTCAAGCTCACATACGTCTGTAGCGCCAGCTCAAACGGCTCTCCGAGTAACGTCATGCCGACAATCATCCCGCCCATTATGTTCAACACGGTAATGAAGATGCCGGCCTTCACGTTTCCGCTCACGAATTTCGCCGCACCGTCCATGGCGCCATAGAAGTCGGCCTCTCGCTGTAGCTCCTCTTTCTTCTTGTTGGCTTCCTCTTCTGTGACGGCACCAGCGTTGTATTCTGCTTCGATCGCCATCTGTTTCACCGGCAGGCTGTCCAACGTGAAGCGCGCTGCCACCTCCGCAACCCGGGTTGCGCCCTTCGTAATGACGACAACCTGAACGACGATGATGATGGTGAATATGATCAACCCGATCACCAAACCGACGAGCTCTTCATCACCCACAACGAAGGTACCGAACGCGCGAACCAGCCTCCCCTCGAACTCGGCCCCTTGGCTCAGAATCAGTCGAGTAGAGCTCACATTCAGCGCCAGGCCAAATACTGTGGCAATCAACAGAAGAGTTGGGAATATGGAGAAATCGAGAGCCCGGTGCGTGTATAGGGTGATCAGAATAACAAGCAGACTGAATACGAAGTTCAGCGACATGAACGCGTCAAGCAGAACCGCCGGAAGCGGTATCACGAACATCAGAACTGCGACAATCACACCCGCGGCAACAAAGAGATCGCTCCTCTGTCGAAGGAAGTTGTTGCCGAGAATCGTCTGTATATCAGCCATAGACAGTTCCTCTTCTCATTCCGGTCGTTATCAGGCGACCCGCATCCATATCCGCCCCTCCGGGCTCTCAGCCCTCGAACAGGAAAACGCACCCTGTTCGCGCTTCGCTCCGCTCATGGACGCACCCCCTTCATCAGGTAAACCTGCTTCAACACCGTCACCACCGCCTCGTAGTAGCGCTCAGGTATAACATCACCGAGCTCTACGTCGGCGTAGAGCGCGCGTGCCAGCGGCCGGTTCTCGATAATCGGTACATCGTTGTCGTGCGCGATTTCCCGAATACGCTGCGCCATGTTGTCCACCCCCTTGGCAGTAATCGTCGGCGCTACCATTGTCAGCCGATCGTACTCCATGGCGACCGCATAGTGTGTCGGGTTGGTGATCACAACGTCCGCTTCGGGAACCTTATGGATCATGTCCTTACTCAGGACTTCCTGCATCCGCTGCTGAAGGCGGTTCTTGATCATCGGATCCCCTTCCTGGGTCTTCCGCTCTTCTTTGACCTCGTGTCGCGTCATTTTGAGTTGTTCTTTGTGCTGATGCTTCTGAAACAGATAGTCGAAATACGAGAGGATAAGGAACAGGACCGCAACCTGCAGCACAATCGCCAACACCAACTCCGCCAAAAGCCCCACGCTCAGCTGGACCGGCTGGCGTGCCATCATCGCGACGCGATCGATACGCATTGCCACGTTGACGATGGAGACAACACCGACGAGAACGATCTTCCCAAGACTCTTTGCCAGGTTGAAACCGGCTTCGGCACTCCCGACCGACCGCTTCACCCATTTCCCCACGTTCGGAGCGACCCGTTTCGGATCGGGAGTGAGCGGCTTGGTTGTGAAGAGGAAACCGACTTGTGCTAGGTTGCCCACGGCAGCGGCAACAAAGCACACCAGAGCCACCGGTGCTGTTAGCCACACCAGATAGTGAAAAAAGGCACGTACCAGTGCGAAATCTGAAGTTGGGTCTGTCTCCCCGACTCGTCGATAGAAGTACGTTACCATCTCCAGAAAAGTATTCCAGAGGAACCCCGAAAGAAGCGCCAGGGTCGCAATCCCGAGAAGCAACATCACGGCACTGGTAACGTCCTGTGACTTAGCAACCTTGCCCTCTTTTCTGGCTTCCCGGAGCTTGTGCTCAGTCGGATCCTCGGTGCGCCCTTCGTCTTCCGCCGCGAACCACTGAAGGTGAACGCTCTCAAGCTGGGCGGCAAAGCCGGCGGATGGAGCTCCCGGCCGATCACCCGGCGCCCGAACGGGCTCTGACAGCGCGGGCACTCCCTCCGGTCGGCCAGCACTACGAACAGAATGCCGGACACTGGGAGATTGCTCGCCTATGGGAGACTGCTCCCCTATGGGAGATTGCTCGCCTGGTCGCCGTAGTCTCGACAGGCAACTGCTTCCAATCATCATGTGCCTCTCGCCCCGATCTCGTAGAACAACGCCATGAGTGTGTCGAAGGCACTCTCCACCAACGCTGCAAAAACCGGCATGATTGTCGGAATAACGATGATGAGCATGAGAAAAGCGACCGTGATGGCCATTGGGAAGCCCAGCATCAACAGATTCATCTGCGGAGCTGCCTTGGACATCAGCCCAAGGGTCAGATTCACGATCAGGAGAGTCCCTACGATCGGAAGCGCGATGATCAGCGCTTGCTGAAACAGCCCGGATAGCCCTCGCATGAACATGCGGGCTACGTCTTCTCCGACCAACGCAAAATTCGGTACCGACAGCGCCTGAAAACTCCGGTATACCCCGAAGAAAAACAGCCGTTGGAAACCTGCGGTCGTCACAAAAACCAGCATCGCGACGATGTTAAACAGCTGCCCCATCAGGGGGAGCTGCACCTGTGCAAGCGGATCCAGCACCTGTGAGGCGCCGAACCCCATCTGGAACGAAAAGAACTGTCCCGCCGTCTGTAGCGCCGCGAAGATAACATTCAGATAGAGCCCGATGATGACGCCCACCAACGCTTCGCCCACCATCAGTCCGGCGTATGCCAAACCTGTATCCGGTACCGGATACCCAGCCTCCGCTACGAGGGGCAACACAACCACCGCGGTAGCCATGGCAAGTCCCAACCGAACAAACGTTGCCACCGCATCACTACCGAGCATAGGCGAGGCTTGGAGCATAGCGAACACGCGAACGAAGATGAGAAACAGTAGCTGGCTCTGTAATACGATCTCTCCAAACGCCACATTAGCCTCCCGGTCGCGGTGCCTCGCCGTGCGCGGAGCTTGCTACCCGGACACTCCCGGTATCTGCCCGAAGATCCCTTCAGTAAATGCGACCAACACCGATAGCATCCACGGTGCAAAGAAAAACAAGGCCAGGAGAATCGCTGCGATCTTAGGTACGAAGGTAAGCGTCTGCTCTTGAATCGAGGTCGTCGCCTGCAGGATCGAGATGATAAGACCGACACTCATACCGATAACAAGCATCGGAGCCCCAACAACCAAAACCTGCGCCACGCCTGTACGAATTAGTTGAATAGCGAATCCCATACTCATGTGCTTCCCTCCTAAATAACGCCCGGAACACGGCGAAGTCCCGACTCACCTCACTCTGTCAAACGAAGCTCGCAACAAGCTGTTGGGTAAGTAATGCCCAACCGTCCACCAAGACGAACAGAATGAGCTTGAAAGGCAACGAGATCATGACCGGAGGTAACATGATCATCCCCATACTCATCAGCGTGGAGGCCACCACCATATCGATGATGATGAACGGGATGAACAGTAGAATCCCTATCTGGAATGCGATCGTCAGCTCATGCAAGATGAACGCCGGTATAAGGACATGCGTCGGCACTTCGGACAGGTTTGCCGGCGGAGGGAGATCCGCCATTCGCATAAACAGCCTGATGTTGTCCGGATCACCCTGCATCTGCCGGTACATGAAAACTCGAAGCGGGCCTTCGGCTCCTGCGTACGCCTCCTCCACGCCGATCTCACCCTCGGAGAGGGGGACAAACGCTTCGTCGTAGATCTCCGTAATTGTGGGGTACATGACGAACAGCGTCATAAACAGCGCAATCCCCATCAGCACCTGAGTAGGGGGAACCTGTTGGAGGTTCAAAGCGCGTTTCACAAAGTCAAGAACGATGGCGATGCGGAGGAAACTGGTCAGAAGAATTATGAACGCCGGCGCAAGGCTCAATACCGCCAGCAGCAGCAGAATCTGTAGACTCAGAGCAACTTCCCGGCCATCCTGCGGTTCCCGAACGGAAAGGTCGAGAAACGGTATGTTCACAGACTCTTCGACATCCACCGCTTCTTCAGCGGGAGGTTGTTCCTGAGCGTGTACGCTCGGGGTGCCGCCTGCTCCCAGGACCACTGCCACGACAAGAATGAGGAAGACACGTCGCATACGTCCCTCCTCTACAGTCGCCGCAATCGGTCGCGCTGTTGCTCAAAGAAGGTCGCTGTCCCCTGAACCGCCGAATGGGACCCAAGCACGCCGTCCTCGCGCTTCGAAGCGTTCCTTACGCTCCTGCTCCCGTCCTCTTGCCCGGCCTGTGCCGGCCCTTCGGGAGGAGTGTAGTGCTCGGACTCGGTGTGTGCCCCATAGGGAGCGACTCCATTGGAGAAGCCTTCCTCGGTAACTCCGCTGCCTCCGGAGAGGCCCCTGCTTTGGCGAAAGAGGTCCCCGAGCATCTCCCCGAACGATTGACGGGGCTGCTCCGGCTGATCGCTTGCGGCCAGCTGAACCTGGTCGAGGCTCTCCCGGTCAGTGATCTCGGAAACAAGCGAAACCGACTGATCCGCGGCTCCGACAAGAAACACTTGCTCACCGACTTTGACGAGATGAAGATGCTTGTTTCCAGGAAGTGTTCGGCTCCCCACCACCCGAACCATCTTGGTATCACGGGTTCGTGCAGGAGAGATACGTTTGAGAAACCAGAAAACCGCGTAGATGAGAGCGACGACGAGTGCCAAGACAACCAAGGTACGGAGCATTTCCCCCGCACCAAAGCTGCGGAATGCGTCCGTACCGGCCCCGTCCTGATCACCATCGCCGGCATCCGAAGGCACAGCCCCGTCGGACTGCTCCGGAAACTCCAGCTCCGCCTCGTCAACCGGCTGACGGGCCTGCTCGTTCAGCTCGCCGTCATGCCCTTCCGCCGTGCTGTCCTGCCGGGGCTCCTGAGGCCCTTCCTGTCCCGGGGCATGCACCGGGACCATCAGCAGCAGCACGGCCACGAACGCCAGGTGTGACCGTATCACTTTGTTCCCCTCCCAAAAGTGTATTTCCGCAGGAGCACCCGGAATCTGCAGCTTCCCAGTGCTCCGTCAATTTCTGCTACGTCATGCTGCTCGCTACGTCATATTGCTTACTCGTTCCATCGGCGAGATGATCTCCGTTACACGAACACCGAAGTTCTCGTCGATGACAACAACCTCCCCCTTGGCTATCAACTTGTGGTTGACCAAGATATCGACCGGCTCGCCCGCAAGCTTATCTAGCTCGATGATGGTTCCCTCACCCATCCCGAGGATCTCCTTGATGAGTTTTCGTGTACGACCGAGCTCAACGGTCATCTCCATGTACACATCCATGAGCAGGCTGATGTTGCCTTGCTCACCACTCTGCGGAGCACCTTGCTGCAAGTTCGGGAATTGCACGCCCTGCACGCTGGGGCCCTGGCCTGCACCTTGGCCGCCTTGGGCTCCCGCAGGAGCTGCGCCCCCGCCCATCAGCCCGCCGAACGGGTCTTGCTGCTGCCCGCTTACCGCGGCAGCCTGTCCGGGCGGCTGTTGCGTACCGCCGGCAACCTGTCCTCCGGCATCTTCCGCTACCGCCTGCACTACGCTCGCTCCGTATATCTCCATGATCTGGATGGCCCGACCGTCCACGTTCATCGAGTACGTTGCCAGAACGAAGTCTCCTCCCGGAAGCGATAGATCCGTCTTGGGGACAATTTGTCCTTCAGGCGGGTTACTCATTACGGTAGCCCCGACCTTCTCTCCCAGCGTTGTTGCGACCGGACCACTCACCTGAGAGAAAGCTTCTTGAAGCGCGTTCACCGCCGCGTCGTCGAGGTCGACATCCTCTTGGCCCATCATCGGCCCGGCGATGGCAAGGGCTGCGCTATTCGACAGAAGATAGCTGTGCTCTCCGGTTACGCCTTCCGAGTAGTCCATGCGGATCTGGACCAACTGATCCTCCAGGCGGCTGAACAGCTGATCTCGCTGCATTCGCTGCACTTGGGGCTTCTCCAGCGTCACCGACCTGTTGGTGAGCATAGAGATATTGGATCCTTGGCTATCCGTCGTCTGAGAGAGAAGGCTGCCGAACGCCGTTACCTGCTGATCGGTCAACGACGACTGAAACGCCGACTCCTCATCGAAATCCATCCCGCCGGAGCCTTGCAACAGTGCATCTATCTCGTCTTGGGAGAGCGATCCATCACTCATCTATACCTCCCTCTCCTTCGACGGCGATCTCCTCGAACTCGTCGCCCGAGATATCTTCAAGCTGCTCGAGAATCTGTACCGCCAGCTTATTCCTAACCTGTCCGGGTTTGCACAGGAACTTAGGCCGATTCCCGATCTTCAGATACATTGGGTCACCTACTCGCGTGTTCTGAAGCCGTACTACATCGCCGACGCGCAGATTCAAGACGTCCCGGACCGTCAGGTCGATACGTCCGATCTCTGCAACGATATCTACCGCGATGCTAGAGAGGCGTTCACGCAGGATATTGAGATTCTCCGTGGTGGTACCGCGACGAACCGAGCTATACCAATACTGCGCCGACAACTTAGAGATAATGGGTTCAATAGTCAGATAGGGAATGCAGAAGTTCATCATACCTTCCACTTCCCCGACCTTGGTTTCTAGAGTTACCAGTACAACCATCTCCGTAGGAGGGACGATCTGTGCGAACTGAGGATTCGTCTCGATTTGCCCGAGCCGAGGACGCAGATCAATGACCTGGCTCCATGCCTCCCGGACGTTTCCGAGAATGCGCACAATGATTCCCTCCATAACCGAATGCTCGATCTCAGTCAAGTCACGGGTCACCTTGGTGCCCTCACCTTGTCCCCCGAAGAGACGATCGATTATGGAGAAGGTGATCGCCGGATCTATCTCGATGATAGCGTTGCCCTTGAGAGGATCCATGTTGATCACCCCAAGGGTGGTGGGATTGGGAATACTCCGGATGAACTCCTCGTACGTCAGCTGGTCCACGCTGGCAACGTGAACCTGCACCAGACTCCGCAACTGAGCGCTTAGGCTCGTCGTAGTAAGGCGCGCGAAGGTCTCGTGCATGATACTGACGGTCCGGATCTGTTCCTTGGAGAACTTGTCCGGGCGCTTGAAGTCATATATCTTGATTTTACGTTGATCTGCAGGCTGCTGAACCTCTTCGGTTTCAACATCCCCGGACGAAATCGCCGTCAGTAGCTGATCAATTTCATCCTGAGACAGGACTTCCGTCATGTTCCCACTCCCTAACGTGACACTATAGACCGTTTTCCGAAGTTGTTCAACGTAAAGGCACGGTTAAGCTCCTTATAATCGGTCAAATTAGAACGGGACGATCTGATATTCATCAAACAAGATCTCACGAATACGTCCGCTCCGGAGAATATCGTTGATGCGAGCGCGCAGTTCCTGTTTCACCACCATCTCGTTGTCCTCTCCCAACAGCTGATCTTCCGTCCGATTCGCAAAGTATCTGCGAACTATATCGCGAATCTGGCTTCGGCGTGCGACAAGCTCGCTTTGCAGGGCAGTAGCATCCTGGTCGATCCCCAAGATGACCTCGATCATAAATGTGTTTTCGCGATCCGCAGTCTGCCCTCGCACCTCGCCAACGCCGGTGAAGTAGTCGTAAATCGGCTCCGGCTGACGCAAAGCTTCACTGGTAGGTAGCTCCGCCGTCCGTACACCATTCGCATCCATGATATTCAAGGTTACTACCACAACCGTTACCACGAAGATGATCGATCCCAGAATGATGGCGACCCATTTCAGGATCTGGATGGTGAGCCCGGAGAACAATCCGTACTTTCGCCCCGCATCCGGTTCCTCGGTACCAACCTCTTCTTCAGTATTGAGAAAATCGTCGCCACCCATCGGTCACCTCCAGCCTTTTCTAAAGGTTCCCCTCGCTCAGGATTATGACGTCAACCCGGCGATTATACGCGCGCCCCTCCGGTGTTTCGTTATCGAAGAGCGGACTATGCTCCCCGAGCGACATCACCTGGAAACGTTCTTCCGGCGCGCCAAAATCGACCAAGTACTCCAATACGGCGAGCCCCCTGGCACTAGCCAGCGTCCAATTGTCGGGATACTCGGCGCCCGGAGGGGGCGGAACGTTGTCCGTATGCCCCTCGACCCGGAAACGCCGGTCAGCCACCGCATCCGACCGCAGCAGCATGCTCAGATTCCGGAGGACACTTCTGGCCTCTTCCATGTTGACGTCGGCACTTTCGCGTTCAAAGAATGCATCGGCGGCAAGAGAGATAACTAGCCCTCGTTCGTCGCGAGTGACCCGCACCCGGTCGCTTTCCACCTCCGGTTCGAACAGGCTCACAGCCTGTTCGCGAGCTTCGTCCAATGCGCGCCCAGCTCGGCGCGACGGGAGCGTCATCACCGTGTTTCCCAACTCGGCAAGCGGGCCCACTTCCAGAGTTTGACCGCCGTCCAGAGTTCCCAGTCCGGGGAAGGCCGCTAAGATCAGTTCCAGCTCATACCCGTCGATAGTTGCCGTGGTGAACAACAAGACGAAGAACGTGAGAAGCAGTGTAGTCATGTCCCCATAGGTGGTCATCCACTCGGGCGCCCCTTCCTGTTTCCGTTCCTTCCTCTTGTTCTTCTTGTCTTCCGGTGCCATGGGAGCCCCTCTCAAGCGCCAACGCGCGTGTCAGTCACGTATCGTCTCCTGTCGAATCGCCTCCCGCTGTCGAGGCGGCAGGAAGCAAATCAATTTCTCCAGAAGGATACGCGGGTTGTCGCCTGACTGTATGGAGAGAATGCCCTCGATAATGATCTCCTTTGTCCGCGTTTCGTCACGATCTCGATCCTGCAGCTTGCTGCGCAACGGAATCAGTATCAGGTTGGCGAAAATCGACCCGTACATCGTCGTAATCAGGGCGAGCGCCATACCTTGACCAATCTGCTCCGGCTCGCCTCCGATATGCGCCAGCATGGAAATCAGCCCTGCCAGCGTCCCGATCAATCCAAACGCCGGAGCGACCTTGCCCCAATCTTCAAAGAGCTTGATACCCACGTCATGTCGTTCCTGAAGCTGGTTGAGATCATTGTACAAGATGCCCTTTATTATGTCGGGATCGGTCCCGTCGACAACCAGCTGAATCCCCTTCCGCAAAAAGTCGTCCTCTACCTCGTCCAGGTTGTCCTCCAGAGCCAGAAGACCTTCACGCCGTGCTCGCTCGGAGAAGGCCACGAGATCCGCGATTATCTTCTCTTCCTTCCAGTCCGGGCTGCGCAACGCATGATTCACATACTTCATGATTCCCAACATGCGACTCAGCGGATTTGCCACCATCATCGCACCGAAGCTTCCTCCGATTACCATGGCGAAGCTCGGGAGGCTTACATACTGTCCCAGCACTCCGCCCGCGGTAGCAACAGAGATCGCAATAAGCGCGAAACCCGCCAGAACGCCGATAATCGTTCCGAGATCCATAGTGCGCTACTCCTCGTTCTTGAACGCCCCGATCAGGCGGCGGTACGCCACGATCGAGTCAAAGATTGTCTCATATGCTTCCTGAACAACCAGCCGCTTACCGGAAAGCATGACGAGGGTGGTGTCCGGGTTTGTCTCGATATATTCGATCTGGTGGGGATTCACGTAATAGCCTCGCCCATCGAGTCGCGTTACCTTGATCATCAGCTCCTACCCCAATAATAAAACCTTAGCGCTTCCGTGTTAAGGCTCCCTCCTGCTTTTTGCCGACAGTATTCCCCAATGCCTTAGTCATTCGTACCATACTATCGCTTGAGTGCCATCACCTCTTGAAGCATCTCGTCGGTGGTCTGAATGGTACGACTGTTGGCCTGGAAGCCGCGTTGTGTCACAATCATGTCGGTGAAGCTCTCCGAGAGATCGACGTTGCTCATCTCCAGAGCTCCCGAGATGATCTCACCGCGGCCCTCACTCAGCGCCGGTCCGACTGCGGCTTCGCCGCTGTTGATAGTCTGGCGGAAATTGGTGTCGCCGTCTTTCTCCAGCCCGGCCGGGTTAGTGAAGTTCGCCGTCGCGACCTGACCAAGCTCACGGTTTACGCCATTGGAGTATATGCCCGTGATTACGCCACGCTGATCAATCTGGAAGTCCTCAAGATATCCCATCCCGTGGCCGTCCTGTCGAAAAGCGCGAACGGTCGACTGCGAGCTGAACTGCGTCATGGAGTCCTGAAAGCTTCCCACCTCGCCCAGATTCAACGAGAATTCCTGTCGCTCTTGCTCTGCTTCCGGGAGCCCGGTCTCCGGATCGGTCGGGATTGACGCCTCCGGCACCTCGAAGCTTACATTCACCGACAGATCGCCTTCATCCACAGCTCCGCCCTCGGGGTTTCTGACTTCCTGCAGGGTTCCGTCGTTGGCAAACTGCACGATGAACGTCTCCCCGTCCGCGCTCTCCACGCCGCCGACGGAAACTTGCTGTAGGGTAGGATCCTCCTCATCGGTAAGGATATTCACCGCCACTTCCCATGCGTTCGGCTCGTCTTCAAGCCGTTGGAACGTCAGGTGCAGCTCGTGGGTGTTGCCAAATTCATCAAAGATGTCTTGAGAGACACGCCAAGTGCCTTCCCGAAGCTCTTCCTGGGTGGGATCGTCCGGAACGACCGGTGTATTCTTGTTGAGATTGCTCGCGAAGAACACCTCCGATGTACCTCGAGCAGGATCCTTCCCGCCGACGGGAATGTGGAGGTCCTCCACGCTCGCCGCAGTATCGATGAAGGTCTGTCCGTTTTCGGTTTCCGCTTGCCACCCCTGCACGCGCATCCCGTTTGCCGGGTTCACCAACATACCTTCAGCATCGATGCCGAAAGCCCCTGCGCGCGTGTAGAGATGCTCGTCACCGTCCCGGAGCACGAAGAAACCGTCGCCCTCGATAGCGAGATCGTCCTTCTTGCCGGTTGTCTCGAGCGACCCCTGAAGGTGCAGGGTGTCGATTGCCGATACCTGCATTCCCAATCCCACCTGCTGCGGGTTCGCCCCTCCCCGGGCGACTTCCGGCTGCGAAGCACCCTGGAGCCGTTGAGAGATGAGATCATGGAAGTTCACCCGGTCCTTCTTGTAACCGGTGGTATTCACGTTGGAGATGTTGTTACCGATGACATCCATTCGGGTCTGATGATTCTGAAGACCGGAAACACCGGCATACAGCGATCGCATCATGGGGCTACTCCTCTACACTTGTTATATCGTTGTAGTCGTAATACTGTCCGTCCACGCGCACCTGCGGATTCTCACCACGGGTGACCGCTTCGACCCTGCCACGTACCGCCTCGTCGCCGGTCCTCACTTGGACGGTCCGTCCGAGAACGTTCTCGGCTTGGCCGGCCCGCAATACACTCGCGAGCTCCGTGAAGTCGGACGCCAGATTGGTCATCTGCTCTAGGCTGGAGAACTGCGCCATCTGCGCTACGAACTCCTTATCGTCCATCGGATCAGTGGGATCCTGGTGGCGCAACTGGGTGATGAGAATTCTCAGGAAGTCGTCACGCCCCAGCTCGTTGCTCACATCGCGCTGTTCGCGCAGCTCAGCGTTGATCTCGCCGACGCGGTTCCGCACTTCGCTCTGCTCGGTCGCGCTCATTGCCGTGGAGAGCTCCTGCTCGAACTCCGACTGCGCCTCCGCCGACGGTTCGCTCCCTTGCTGAGGGCTTGTTCGGCCGGCGACCGGTGCCGCCTGATCGGCTTGCTCCCCCGGTACAGCCTGTCGGGCCCCACTGAGCCCTGAAGCCGTCGGACCCGGCTGAACACCGGTCCCAGATCCCATTACCGATTCGATCATCGCCTGTTGCCTCCCCGTAGTACAGTCCTTATACCACCAGATCTATGAGGCGCAGATCGTCGTAACGAATCTCCGCCTCCGGAACCGACTGAGCCAGCTCCGCTACTTCGCGAGCACGGGCATCTTGCCTCTCGAACTGGCCGGGCGTTGCTTCGCCCTGTTGGTCCTCGTCCGTTACCGCCACATCAATCCCTTCCGCACTGAGCCCGATGTCGGCAAACGCCCGCTCGAGGTCCGGGAGGACCTCGGCAAACGCATCCCTTACAGTCTGATTCTCGACAAAAATGCGCCCACCTACATGGTCGTCCCGGAGCTCGAGTTGAATTCGTACCTTACCCAGACGTTCCGGCTCCAGGTAGAGGTCGATCTCCCCACGAGAGCTATCGCGAAGCACCATGCGTGCACTACGGACAATCTCGCTGTTCGCCTGCTCGCGTAGCCGTTTGGCAAGATCGAGCGTCTCCGCTAGTCGACTCGATTGCTCGGCGCTCTGTGCGGCTGCTCGTTCCGAGCCCTGGGACGCCGAGGCCGTTCGCCCCGCGGCCGGATCAAAGCCCGGCTCATCGTCGCTTCGCGTCCGGGAGTTGTCGCCGTCGGACCTATCCGAAGCAGAGAGTCTATCGTTCCCCTTTTCGGCTGAACGCGTACCATCGGCCACACGGTCGCCCCCGGAATGCATCCGCGAAGCCGAAGAGTCTGACTGCACGCGCGTCTCCATGTTGCTCCCGTTGCCCCGTTCGGAGCCCGACCCACTTCGGCCGCGCAAATCGATGACTTGAATGTTGCGGCGCTCGGTTGTTCCTTCCGCCTGCTCAGCGCCTCCCATCGATACTCGCCCCCCGTCGGCCCGCTCAGCTCGAAGCCGTCCCGCCTCGCTTCGCTCCGTATCGCTCCACTCCGCAGGGGTGCGATTGGCCGTTGCCCGCTCCTCTGCGCTCAGCTCCGATGCGCTCGGATGGCTGTGCGCCGGGTCGAGTTCACCTTCGGTGGATTCTCCTCCGTAGCGAGCGAAGGCGACGCCGCTACTCCCCTCGGCGCTCCGGCGAACGCGATGGGAACCCAATTTCTCAGAGACGTCGGATAGGGAATCAGCGTAGGCCTCCTGGTCGTTCGCCCCGGCCCCGGTGTTGGAGCCGGACCCGCCGTTTCCGTGCGCCCGGCTGTTCGCGCCGGCCTCGCCGTTCGCGCCGGCCTCGGCGCTGGAGCCGGCCCCGCTATTCGCGCCGGCCTCGGGAATCGCCGGGAACCCGCCGTCAACCGAATAGCCTGCGGTTCCCGTCGGCACCGCCCCGCCGACCGGCGGATAGGGCGCATTCCCCCCGCTTTCGGCGACGGTCCCGGTTTCCCGAGCTCCATATTCGCCGGCCATCCCGGCTCCGGATCCGGTCACGTCAGGCCTGCCCGACTGGCGGAAGACGCCCTCCCGGCTGAGATCCACTTGGGCGCCCTCCGTTCGCTCCGCACGCTCGGCCTCCTTCACCTCCAGCGGGTCTTCTCCGACCGGCGGCCGGCTGTAATGCGCGCTCTGGGAATCGACAGGATGGTAGCTGGAAACCTCAACCGATCCGGCCGCGCTCCGCGAAAGCAGATCCTCGTTTGGCGAGCCGTCCGAAACGTGCATCCCTGAACGATCCGCCGCTTGGCCGCGGAAGCCGTCCGGCCGAACGGCGGACGCGCTGCCGGCCGGCGTATTCCCGCTCGAGGCATCCCCCGGCACCGAATCCCCCGTCGAGGCATTCGTCGGCACGGCCCCCATCGGGCGCGCATTGTCAGCCGGTGCCCCCCCCGTCGAGGCATTCGCGGTCGACGCATTCCCCGGCACGGCATTTCCCGTCTGCGCATCGTGCGGCGGGGCTCCTCTAGAACGCGCATTCCCGGAGAGTCCATCCGCGGAGGACGACGGAGGGCTCGCGGCATTGCCGAGCGGTTCGCCGGCGCCAGACGTGTCTTCACCCGTGAAGGCGCCCGCGGTGACTCCGGCTCCGGTCAGCTCAGCGAGCGTGCTTTCGTTGCCGGCCGGCGTGGCCGAAGACTGCGCACCGGTCCGGCTACCATCCCAGGCACCCGGCGAATCCGTTACAAGCCCCGAGCCGCCTCCATTAGGCCAAACGCCGTCCTGAAGCTCCCCGCGGCCGTCAATCGTTGCGGCCTCTCCGGCCGGCCAAGCGATGCTCGCTGAGCTCTGAAGTGCGTGCCCCGGCGCCCCAACGGCGGGCGATTCCATCACCGTACCACCGCCGGAAACCGTCCCGACCTGCGAGCCGATGGCTGTCTCGGGCCCAGCAAGCGCATCGGGCCGGTTATCTCGCTGCGTTGGTTCCGAAGCGGTCGGTTCCGCTCCGCCCGTCGCTCCCTGAGCCAAGGAGCTTGCTTGCGCCGATGCGGTAGAGGGCGATGGGGGAACTCGGCCCGAAGCTCGCGCATAGGCTGCCGCTCCGGTGACGTCGGAAGAGCTCACTCCAGAAGCCGCCCCCTGAGCCTCCCGTTCATTGAGCTCGTGCACGATCTCCTGTGGAGCAGAGGTTCGGTGCACGCCCGCTGTCCGTTCCACTCCGCTTTGCTCGCTTGCATGCCCGGCCGCCGGAACGCGGCCTGAGTGTGCCCCATCCGCGGTGGTGGAGCTCCGCCGCAGCTCCACCGCTGAAAGATCAGCCTCAGCCGCCTGAGCCCAGTGAGCGTCAACGGCTGCACCGAAGTCGATTTCCACGCCATGGTGATCGGCAACAGGGGATTGCTCATTCGGAGTTTCAGCACTGAGCGCCTCTTCACGCAGCTCGGTGCCATTGGATTCACCGGTTTCGCGAAGAAGAGTTCCCGCGTCTTTCACGAGGTCGGGGAGATCCGGCCGCTCACCCGGGTCGGTAGTATCCGGTCCGTCCTGCTCCAGCCGCTCTCTTCGTTCTCGCGCGATTTCCTCGAGGCGCTCACGCTGCTCGCGGCGATATTCCACCCGCTCCTCTTCCCGGAGCTCGGCTCGCCGTCTCCTTTCCGCGTGCTCGTCGGCACGGCGGCGTTCTTCGCGCGCTTCCTCCGCTCGCTCTTGTCTGCGCTCCAGCTCCACGGCACGCTCCCGCCGAGCCTCCTCGCGAGCCTCGCGTTGGGCGCGCCCGGCATCGGATGCGCTGTCGCTGAGCCCCGGGAACCCTCGTCCGGCCGCCCCGCCGGCGGCGGGGCCGGAGGATGAGCCCGCGCCGGCGACCAGCGAAGCCCGGGAAGCCAGAGCCGAAGAGAGCTGTTGGGAGAAGGCCGTCGCCTCGTCGGAAAGCGGAGCTATCGATTCGACAGCGTCCCCATGACTCGGAGCCGGTCCGACACTCTTCGGAGCCCAATGGATGGTATTGACCACGACAACCCCCGGTAACCTATCGGTCGTAACCTATCGGTCCGGATGCTGTGTCATCTGTCTCTGGATCTCAGCCACTCGATCCGGCGGCAGATGATTCAACCACACCGAACTCAATGATAACTCGTCTTCTTCTTCGGCAATTTCGTCCGTTATCATTAAGACTTCGATGAGCAGTTGGTTGTCGTAGTCGGCAAGAATAGCCGCCGCATCGCCGGGAGGCATAGCCGAGAGCGTATTCGAGATACGGCGAATATTAGCCTCGCGGTCTTCACGCTCCCGAACCTGTCGTTCAAAGGACTCTTCCCGTTCCTCCAGAAGTGCTTCACGCTCCTCCAGCTCTTGAAGACGGCGATCGAACTCCTCTTCCTGCTCCTCCAGCTCGCGAGCTCGCTGCGCCAGCTCCTCTTCGCGGAGCTCGAGCGCCTCACCCCGACGAGCAGCGCGGATATCCTCCAGAAGCTGAGGATCATCGGGGAACACCTCTTCCGGAGGCCGTACCCCAAAGACCCGAAGCACCGGATCCACCACGGGAGAGAAGAACTCACGAGCAGACATCAGTCCGAGCTGATCGAACCACAGCGCTCCGCCGACAGTCAGGAAGACCACCAACAGGAGCAGAAGAGCAATCCGTGGAACGGTAGACCAGCCCCTATACGTCGCCAATGTATTCCCCTCCCGTCCGACGACGTCCGGCACGCGTCACCGCGATGTCGTCGAGCTCGTGCCCTTCCCGGCGCCGCTCCTCCTTGTAGTGAGCGCGCTCACGAGTCTCCCGGACCGATTCGAGAGCGGAGCGCTCTTTGCGCGCTTCTAGAAACGCTTCCTGCGCCTCTCGTCGCTTCGGCTCCAACTCACGGCGACGCCGGCGCAAGTCCGCGATCCGCTCCGAGAGACGCCCCAGGTACGTTTCCCGAGCGCGCAGATCCCCGATGGTTTCCATTCGCGTGGCTCCCACGCTCCGCCGCTCCTGTTCGAGGCGCTCCGCCTCTTGCTCCAAGCGGTTACACTCCGCCGTTATGCCGGCCAGACGAAATCGTTGCTCGCGCTCTCGATGCTCCCGGAGCGTGCGGATACCTTCCAGGTCAAATCGAAAGCGCCGCATTTCCTACCCCCTCAATCCGTACGAGTGCGGCCGTTCACCAGAGCCTTCCAAATCTGTGGCTCCCCCGGATGCCTCCTCTTCCTGCGGTAGCTCCTGCTTGTGCGAGTTCTCTTCCGCATGGTGTTCTTCCACAGGCGGTTCTTCCACAGCCGACTCTTCGGGATGCTCAGACTCCTGCGATCCCGACTCCGCGGGCTCTTCGGTCAGGTGCGCCGGAGGAGTTACGCCGGCAATACGGCATAGCCCCAGCAAAGTCTCCCGCAGCGACGACTTCTCGTACATCCCCTGCTGCAAGAAGTCGCGAATCGTATCGTGGGCATCGATTGCCTCGTCGATCTCCGGGCTCGATCCGCGCGCATAGGCACCCACGGAGATAATATCCTCATTCTCCGAGTAGACCGACAGAAGCCTCCGCACCGTACCCGCGGCCTCACGGATCTCAGGATAGGCGATCTGAGTAGCGAGACGGCTGATCGAGGCCAGCACGTCGACTGCCGGATAGTGGTACCGCTGGGCGAGACGCCGAGCCAGCACGACGTGTCCATCGAGGATAGCCCGCACGGTGTCCGCCACCGGTTCGTCCATGTCATCGCCTTCCACGAGAATGGTGTAGAAACCGGTGATGGTTCCGCGATCGCTGGTGCCACACCGCTCTAGCAGCTTGGGAAGCGTTGAAAACACGGACGGGGTAAATCCGCGCGTGGCGGGAGGCTCCCCTACTGCAAGTCCAAGCTCCCGCTGGGCCCGAGCGAACCGTGTGACCGAATCAAAGAGGAGCATAACGTCGGCTCCCTCGTCCCGGAAGTATTCCGCAATCGCCGTAGCCACGTTGGCCGCGCGAAGCCGTGCCAACGGCGGCGAGTTGGACGTTGACACAACCACGACACTCCGCTTTCGGCCTTCCGGTCCCAGATCGTTCTCTAGAAACTCTCGAACTTCTCGGCCACGCTCACCGATGAGGGCGATCACGTTTACGTCGGCTTGGGTGTTTCGCGCGATCATCCCGAGCAGCGTGCTTTTCCCGACCCCGCTACCGCTGAAGATCCCCATTCGCTGTCCCCGCCCGACCGGGATCAGGGCGTCAATCGACCTGACGCCCGTTTCGAGCTGCGTGGTAATCCTTCTGCGGCTCATGACGTCCGGAGGGTCGGCCAGCGCCGGGTAGACTGCTTCGGCCGGCAGCTCCGGGCCGCCGTCGATCGGCCTTCCGCGCGCATCCAGCACCCTGCCCAGAAGCGAATCCGACACCCTTACCGACAGCGGCTTCCCGGTTGCCGTGACATCGCACCCCACTTCGATTCCGGTGGTCTCGCCAAAGGCCATGAGCTGCGTCCGGTTCTCATGGAGCCCTACTACCTCCGCGGGCACGACGTCACCGTTTCCCAAGTTGATGCGGCAGAGCTCGCCTACCACAGCCTGCGGCCCGACACTTTCGATGAGCAGTCCTTGTACTTTGTCCACCGCGCCGGTGTACTTTATCGGATCCGCCTCGTCTAAAGCCTGGGCGTACTTGGTCAGAAGCGTCACGGCTATCCTCCCCCCCGACCAGGTGCCTTTCGGCTCTTGCTCCGCCGGCTTTCGCCCGCCAGATCCGCGAACCCGCTCCCCTCGGATTCGGAAGAGTGCTTGGATTGTTGTGATATCGGAACCAACTCAAGGATTCTCTCCTCCAGCTCGCGCAGCTGGGAGGAGATCCGTGCATCGATCCGGCCGAAGTCAGTCTCGATGATGCACCCTCCCCGGTCGACGTTCGAATCCTCCAGTACAGTCACGTTGCCAACTCGCTCGATCCGCTCTGTGAAGTCCTTGGCGTGTTGGCTGGCGAGGTCCAGATCCTCCAGATTCACACGGATGGTAACGTCGCTGCGGCTCTTGAGCTTCCGTAGCGCCTCAATGACGTTGTTGATCACGATATTCTTCTGGTTCTCCGATATGACTTTGACAACCTTCCGTACCGCTTCCAGGACAAGGTAGATCACCTCGCCCTCCGCCTCTTCTACGATCTCGTTCCGCCGCTCGATCGCCTTGTTGAGTATGACGTGGACACGATCAATGAGTCGCTGAACTTCAGCTTCACCGCTCTCGAAGCCTTCCTGTCGGCCCTTCTGATAGCCCTCCGAGCGAGCATCCCGCTCGGTCTCTCCGGCTTTGTCCCGGGCTTCAGAGACGATTTGCTCGGCCTCCTTTTCCGCTTCCTCCTTGATACGCCGCGCCTCGGCCTCCGCCTGGCTCTTGATCGTCTGTGCGTGCTCGTTCTTCTGCTTCACCTCCTCGAAAGCGATATTCTCCGCTTCCTTGACGATCCGGTCGGCTTCTTCGCGAGCTTGCGAGATAAGCTGTTGCTTTTCCTGCTCCCATTCACGCCGGAACCGCTCAGCTTCCTCGCGCAACTCCTCCGGCGTAGGACCGACATGCTCGGGCTGCTCCTCCTCTTCCGGGGCACTCATCGGTTCCTCCTGCGATTCAGGCCCAGGGATGAATACCTTTGCAGGGGTTACTTGTACCTCGTCGGAGCGGAATACGTTCTTTGCCAATGGACTCCCCTCTTCCGTGTGTGCAGCAAGGTCATGTAGCACGCCGGGCGCATTGGGCCGTTTCCGGCGCCCGGCCGGCGCCTACACCACATGCCGAGATATGCCACCGAGTCTTATACGACCAGTTCGTCCTCACCGGCACGTGCAACCACGATCTCGCCCTGCTCCTCGAGCTTACGGATGATACTCACAATCTTCTGCTGGCTTTCCTCCACATCCTTCATGCGGATTGGCCCCATGTACTCCATATCTTCTTTGAGCAGCGTTCCGGCGCGCTTGGACATATTGCGGAAGATCTTGTCCTGTACCTCCGTATCCACCGCCTTGAGCGCCTTGGCAAGCTCCGAGGTGTCGACCTCTCGCAGCACCTTCTGGATGGCGCGATCGTCGAGCATAACGATGTCCTCGAATACGAACATGCGCTTCTTGATCTCCTCGGCAAGCTCGGGATCCTCTTCCTCCAAGCTCTCGATAATGGTCTTCTCCGTGGAACGGTCGACAAGGTTCAGGATCTCGACAATGCTGCCGACGCCCCCTGCCACCGTGTAGTCCTCACTGGAGAGCGTGGAGAGCTTCTTCTCCAACACACGCTCCACTTCACGCAGGACCTCCGGCGACGTTCGGTCCATCGTAGCAATCCGCTTGGCCACATCTGACTGCACGTCATGCGGCAAGCTCCCCAGAATGACGGAAGCCTTCTGTGGCTCGAGGTACGCCAGTATGAGAGCGATCGTCTGCGGATGCTCCTGCTGGATGAAGTTGAGGAGGTGTTGCGGATCCGTCCGTCGAATGAAATCGAACGGGCGCACCTGCAGACTCGACGTAAGGCGATTTATGATATCAACGGCTTTCTGACTGCCCAAGCTCTTCTCTAGGAGCTCCCGGGCATAGTCGATACCGCCGCTGGTAATGAAGTCCTGCGCCATCATGAGCTCTTGGAACTCCTGCAGGACCTTGTCCCGCTCCTCGGAATCCACGTGCTCCAGGCGAGCAATTTCAAAGGTCAGTGTCTCGATCTCGTCCTCTCGCAGGTGCTTGAAGATCTCGGATGAGATCTCGCTCCCGACCGTAACCAAAAAGATCGCGGCCTTCTGCCGTCCGGTCAGCTCACGCCGCTGACCAGGAGACTTCTTCTGTCCGCCTTTTCCACTCTTTCCGCCGGCTGGGGCGGTTGCGGCCGTACCGCCACTGCTCTGCTTGGCCATACCCTATTCCTCCGAGAGCCACGTTCGGATCAGCTGTGCAACCTCCTCAGGCTGCTCGCGCGCCATATTGACCGCACTCTCCTGCATCTCCATGCGGGCGCGCTCTTCCACGCTCATCTCGACCTCGGTGCCTTCTTCCTCCGCCGAACGGAGCGCCGCCTCCCGCATTGCCTGGTGCTGGCGTGCCAGCTCTTCCTCACGTTGCCTTCGTCGTCGTTCGAGCTCGCGAGAGACCAGACGGAAGATGATGAATATGACCAACAGGCTCGCTACGCCCAGCAAGCTGTACAGCACGATCTGCTGGATCTGCTCGCGGCGGCGGAACTCCTCGTCCTCACGCTCGAACTGCGCGGTCCGGTCGAACTGAATGTGCTGTACTCGTACCGAGTCTCCGCGTTCTTCCTGGTATCCGACCGCCGCCTGCACCAACTCCTCTGCCCGCTCGAGCTCATCTTCACTCACCGGGATATACTCCCGAGAAATGCTCCCGTCCGGCTGCCTTACGAGCCTTCCCTCTTCATCATACTCTCTTTGCCAGCGGCCGTCCAACGCAACGCCCACGCTGATGCGCGCGACGCGCGGAGCACCCTTTTCGGTAGTAACGGTTCGGTTGAGCTCGAAGTTCTGTTCCTGCTCGCTCCGGCTGTAGCGCCCTACCACGCCGGCTCGGTCCAGGTACTCGGGCGGCGTTTGTCCTTCTTGACCCGGAGGCCCTTCCGGGTTGAAGCCGGTTCCCTCGAACTCCTCAATGAAGTCGCGGGTGGAGCGCGGGATATTCAGCACGTGTTCCGAGTCGTCGAACGGAGTGCGGGGATCGTCCGGTCTGATTTCGATTGGGCTGAACTCCTCGATCTCCCGGTCGTACTTTCCGTGGTCCAGATCTACGTCGATATTGGCTACCCGGACACGATCCTCACCCCAGACCCCGGAGAGCGCGCTCCGAATCGTCTGGATGTACTGCCGCTCCAAATTGCGCTCGAGCTCGAGCTCGCGCCGCCGCAGGTCGACCTCGTCGAACGCCGTAAGCCGGTCGAATTCGTTCAACACCACGCCCGACGGATCGTTGATCGTGATATTGTCGCGCTCCAGCCCGTCGACGGCCAGCATGACCAGGCGCTCGATCCCCTCAATGCGCCGACGATCCTCGCGCAGGTCACTGCCCGGCCGAGGGGAGATTATCACGCTGGCGGTTACCGGGTCCTGTTCTTCGGTAAACAAGGCGTCATCCGGTATTGCCAGGTTCACCCGAGCCCAGTCGACATCGCGGAGCGCAGAAATGTGTTGCTCCACCGACTGGGTCAGTGCTCTCCGGAAGTTAACGTCGCGTTCGAAATCGGTGTCGGTCCACCGCTCGACGTCGAATATCTCCCAAGGGTCGGTACGCTCGGGAATCAGGTCTTCCCGAACCAGAACCGCGCGAGCGCGGCGAGCCGTCTGCTGGTCTTCCGCGTAGATGACGTCGTCGGGACCGACGGTGAACGGGATGCTCTCGGCATCGAGTCGTTGGGTTATACGGTCGAGTTGCTCAGGTTCTTCCACCGGCCGCGTAAGAACGGGTACGCGAGCCGGCGCAGCGCTCACCGTAATGAGCGTAACAAGCCCGATCGCGGCTGCTCCAACAATCGCGACAAATAATACCTTCTGAACCGTAGTCCATTTGGACCACAAGCCCGTGAGCTGCTCGCGCAGCTTCTGTAGCCACTCCTTCATAATCCCCTCCCAAGGTGTGCAGCGCTTAGGCTGCGCGCCCGTCGCAAGCGTGCTGCAGCTGCCTGCGACGCGCGGGTGCGGCTATGCCCTTACCGAACGGTTGTTATGTCTCGATACGCCTGGATCACGCGATCCACGACGTTCTGCGTCAGCTGCAGTGCCATTGAGGCTTCACTTGCAGCAATCGTTACGTCGTGAGGATGCACGCTGTCCGGCTCCACGACGGACTGTACGGCCAGCTCCTGATGCCGGCTATCCAGACGGCTTACTTCGTCGAGGCCGTCAAGCACCATGCGGCCGAAGCTCGGGTCTTCCGGCTGCTTGGCCTGCTCCGGCCGTCCGGCAGCACCAAAGTGCGCTTCATGCGTCCGCGCCAGTCCCATGGCGCCGGCGCCGCCCTCCGATATTCCTCCGTATGGCATCATACGTTATCCCCTCCCGATTTCCAGTGCGCGTTGGAACATTGTCCGCGCGCCGTCGATTACTCGTGTATTGGCCTCATAGCTCCGCGATGCCGAAATGAGGTCCACCATTTCGTCCACCACATTGACATTCGGCATCTCGACGTAGCCTTCCCGTTCGCCACTTTGAATGGCATCCGGGTGTGTAGGATCGTACACCAGCCTGGGCTCGCTGTCTCGATCCTCCTCGATAGATGTGATGCGCACGCCCTGGCCCACGCCCTCGTCCAGAGCTTTCGGAAGAAACTGGCTCTTCCAGTACGGCTGATCCACGCGTGGCTCGAATACCACCCGACTGCGCCGAAACGGGCCACCTTCGGTCGTTCGCGTTGTGTTGGCATTGGCGATGTTGTTGGCGATCACGTCTTGCCGCGTACGCTGAGCCGTTAAGCCGGTCGCCGCGGTGTTAATTGTCGAAAACATGCCCATGGTCCTTCACCTCTACCGATCTACTCGCAATCTAATCGTCCCCCACTTCACCGGAACCGCCACTCTACGCCATAGCAATATTGAGGCGCTGGAACTGTTGATTCACCGATTCAGTCATCATCTGATACGAGAGCATGTTATTGAGCATATTCATCGTCTCGACCTCGATGTCTACGTTGTTCTCGTTGTTCTTCGCCTGCGTCTGCCAGTCCAGTACGCGCCTTGGCTCCACTTCCCGGTAGTCCGGAACCTGGTGAAACTCCCGATGCCCTTCGTGGGTCCGAGCGGCCTGAAACCGGTGAGGAGCAGCTTGCTCAGCCTCCAAAGCCCGCTTCAGCGAAGACTCGAAGTTAACCTGGCTGCGGCGGAACCCGGGCGTATCCACGTTCGCGATATTGTTGGCAATAACACTCTGGCGCAGCATGCTCGCGTCCATGCTCCGGTGGAGTATATCGAGGTTTCTGCCCCAGCTGGTTCCCTGAAACATACGAACCCTCCAGCGTTTATCATCGGCTACAGGATGTACCTGCTTAAGTCCTGATCCTCCACAACGTCCGCAAGCCGCTCGCGAACGTATTCGGGGGTGATCGGGATCTTCTGTCCCTGTAGCTCCGGTGCGGTGTAGCTCACTTCTTCGAGCAGAAGCTCCAGAATAGTATGCAACCGCCGTGCCCCGATGTTCTCGGTCTTGCTGTTTACCTCGGCGGCAATCCTCCCAAGCGTCTCAATGGCCTCGTCGGTGAATTCGAGGTCCACGCCTTCAGTCTTCAGGAGCTCAGTATACTGTTTGATAAGCGCATTCTTAGGCTGCGTTAGTATCTGGACAAACTGCTCCGCTCCAAGCGCCTCCAGCTCAACGCGGAGCGGAAATCGTCCCTGAAGCTCAGGAATGAGATCGCTCGGTTTGCTCGTATGGAATGCTCCTGCGGCTATGAACAGTATGTGTGACGTGTCGACCATGCCGAACTTCGTGTTGACGGTACTCCCCTCTACAATCGGCAAGATATCGCGCTGTACCCCTTCCCGGCTTACATCCACGCCGCTTCTGCTCTCCTTGCTCGTGACCTTATCCAACTCGTCGATGAAGATAATCCCCATCTGCTCTACTCGGTCCCGGGCGATCTCGCTTACGCGGTCCTGATCGACGAGCTTCTCCATCTCTTCTTGCATCAGCGTTTCCCGCGCCCGATTCACGGTAGTTCGCTTTTTCTTCTTTTTGCCGCCGAGAAGGTTCCCCAGATTCCCCAGATTTAGGTCCATCTCCTCGAAGGAGGAACCGGAGAATATCTCGATCGCCGGGAGATTCGACTTAGACACCTGGATTTCTACTTCTTTGTCGTCGAGCTCGCCGCGGCGTAGGCGCTCACGGAACTTCTCTCTAGTCGCCGAACCCGGCTCCGGAGTCTGGCCGCGGTCATCGCCTTCCTCGTCTGACGAGGTGGCGTCCGAAGAGCTGCTCTTTCCCACCCCCGGCAGTAGAAGGTCAAGAAGCGCCTCCTCGGTTCTCCGCTCCGCTTCTTCTCGCACCTCTTCCTGCAACTCGGACTTCACGATGCTCACCGCGTTTGCCGTTAGGTCACGCACCATGCTCTCGACATCGCGGCCCACGTAGCCGACTTCGGTGTACTTGGTAGCCTCCACTTTGATGAACGGGGCGCCGGTCAGCTTAGATAGGCGCCGCGCAATCTCCGTCTTCCCGATACCGGTTGGGCCGATCATAATGATGTTCTTCGGCGCTACTTCGTCACGAAGATCGTCAGGAAGCTGCCTCCTTCGTGTACGGTTCCGGAGGGCAATAGCTACCGCCTTCTTAGCCTTCTCCTGTCCGATAATGAACTTGTCCAGCTCCGCAACGATCTCTTTGGGCGTCAACGCCTGCAAGTCTTTCTTCCTGCCACTCATGCCAGCTCCTCGACGACGATATTCTCATTGGTATATATGCAGATCCCTCCGGCAATCCGGAGACTACGCTCGGCGATCTCCCGCACACTAAAATCCGACCCGTCAAGGTACGCCAAGGCGGCGGCCTGTGCATAGGGGCCGCCGCTGCCGATTGCCAGGACCCCTTGTTCCGGCTCGATAACGTCGCCGGTTCCCGATATAAGGAGTATTCGCTCCCGGTCCGCCACAAGCAGCAGGGCTTCCAGCCTCCGCAGCATTCGGTCGGTACGCCACTCTTTGGCAAGCTCCACGGCGGAACGCATGAGGTCGCCGGAGTACTCTTTGACTTTCGCCTCGAAACGCTCAAAGAGCGTGAAGGCGTCGGCAGTTGCGCCCGCAAATCCGACGAGAATTTTCCCGTCGTACACCGTGCGCACCTTCCGGGCACAGCCCTTCATGATCGTATCGTTCATAGTAACCTGACCGTCACCGGCAAGCGCGACACGGCCGTCTTTCTGAACTGCAACAATGGTTGTCGATCTCACATCAGTTTTCATCTGTATCTGCTCCTCCGTTCGTACTACCGGAACCGCCGGGTACCCTCGGTCCTCTACGAATTCCCGGGCCGCTACGCTCGGCCGCTCTCGCGTTGTCTGAGCGGTTCTGACGATCCACTACGCTTCCGGCTCTCCCGCCGGATCCGTGAGGATGTGCCTGTCGATATACTTCGCGCAGGCGCCCGATACCCACCTGCGTATATATCTGCGTCGTGGAAAGCCCGGCGTGCCCCAACAACTCTTGAACGACCCGAATATCCGCTCCGCTTGTCGTCAAGTGCGTGGCAAAGCTGTGTCGCAACGTATGCGGAGAACACGGCTTTGCAATTCCCGCCTTCTGCAATCGGGCATCCAGTATGACCGCTATGCCTCGAGGCGAAAGTCTCCCCCCGCGGTCATTGATGAACAAGGCGGTTTCGGTTTCTTTCCCAAGCCGCCGCAGCCGCTCCCGTCGAAGAGGCAGATACGCCGCAAGCGCGGCCCGCGCGGGTTTGCCGAGGAACGCGAGGCGTTCTCGCGAGCCCTTCCCCATAATATGCACACGTCCCCGGTTGAGGTCCAACCGGCCCACGGTACTGGTGGAGATCTCTCCAACCCTACATCCGGTCGAGTACATCATCTCGAAGAGAGCACGGTCACGGACAGAGCGAAAATCGTCTCCATGTATGTCCAGTAGCCGGTCGATTTCTCCGGGGGACAATACGCTCGGGAGCTTTCGCCCCTCCCGGACCGGCCGAACCCCGTCGAGTGGATTAACCGCCACGTACCCGCGGCGACGGAGATACCGAAAGAAGCCGTTCAAAGCGGACAGAGCGCGATTCACACTGCGCGCCGACACCCCTTCACGCGTACGCTGCGCAACAAAGGCGCGAACGAGCTCGCTGTCTGGGGATTCCTCCGTCAGATCCTCTTCTTCCAACCACGAGAAGAAGCCTCCCAAGTCACTCCGGTACGCGCGGATTGTTTCCGCGCCGGCATTCCGGACCTGCTCCGTGTACCGGAGAAACTCCTCCGCTAGATCCCACTGGAGTGTGACGCTACGCTCACTCATCGAACAGCCCCCGTTCTTTCCTTCGCTCGAGCCGCCGTCCGACCGCGCTTGCCGTCGCCTGTCCGGAGCGCGGGGCCCTCATTCGAGCGCCGCTGATGCGTGGTGTGCCGGCCGAACGCGTGCCGGCGCCGGCGTTTGAGCTGCCGGCCGAGCCAGTGGAGACAGAACCCGCGACTCCCCCGCAAGGCTCATGAAACTCCGAAAACTCTTCAGAGCAGGGGCGTCCCTCTTCCTCAAGAACGTGCCGCGCCGAGAGCACCACGGGCGCGCCTTCGCCGGCAAGCGCGCGTGTCCCGGCACCACGCTCGCCCCGAAACCCATGTCCGTGCACCAACACCTCTCGGCCTTCATCCAGCGCATGATCCGCGGTGATCAACGCGCCGGACCGGAACGGGGCTTGAACAATGACGGTCCAGCTGCAGAGCCCAGCAATGATCCTGTTCCGTTCCGGGAAAGTATACCGCGCCGGAGGTATCCCGGGTGGGTACTCCGAGACGAGCAGTCCGCCTGCGCGGAGGATCCGACCCGCTAACCGCTTATGACCGCGCGGGTAGATCTCGTCGATTCCGTTTCCCAGCACGGCGATCGTTGGAACCGTCTCTCCGCCGTCAGCGTCCCATGCGGCATCGAGCGCTCCCCGATGGGCCGCAGCATCGATTCCGACCGCAAGACCCGAAACCACCGGAACGCCCTGACGGACCAACCCGGCCGCGAGCTCCCTTGCAGCGGCCTCCGCCCGCGCATCCGGACCGCGGGTACCGACGATAGCTGCCGCCTTCAGGCTCCCAAGAGCCGTCGTTTGCTTACCGTCACGCACAAACAGGAGATACGGAGGGGCGTAAGTTTCCCGCAGAAGCGGCGGG
>Ga0207421_10001301_pt1 | contig 32398 bp, 29 predicted proteins | sample SodLakKL_010_SED_4_FD_187542 | JGI IMG/M metagenome (GOLD analysis project Ga0207421, IMG submission 187542) | Alkaline sediment microbial communities from Lake Tanatar, Kulunda Steppe, Russia - 8KL_010_SED (SPAdes) (version 2) | ecosystem: Environmental > Aquatic > Non-marine Saline and...
ATATAAAGATTACCTTCTTCCGATAATCTCGGGTTTTCTATCGCTCGAAATTTTTCTAATTACTTCACATATACAGCTAGGTAAAAGTATCAGTTCGAAATTCAATAGGGAGTATCTTAACCAGGAGGATCTAGAATATCTGGAGAATAAATCAAAAACGTGGTGATCTGGTGTGACAGTACAAATAAAATTTCACGACCGTATCCATTTATATATCGAAATCCCTTCACCTCTTAGGTGTAAAATTGAAAGAAGAAGTTGTTGTATCGATAGGCGGATCAATAATGTTACCAACTGACCAGGATGTATCATATTTACAAGAACTGGCTGCCACTCTAAGAAAATTTTCTAACTCATACCATCTGTACCTTGTCACCGGTGGAGGGTGGATCGCCAGGAAGTACATCAATTGGGGTAGAGATCTGGATGCGGACGAAGCCACACTGGATGAGTTGGGCATAATGGTTTCCAGGGTGAACGCGAAGCTGCTGTCAACAGCCCTGGGTAAAGACGTCAATCCCCATCCTGCAAAAACCTTCCACGAGGCGATGATGGCCGGTAAGCACTATTCAATAGTGGTCATGGGCGGTACTCACCCAGGACATACAACCGACGCGGTATCCGCCATGCTGGCGGAAAGGTTGAGATGCAAACGTCTCATAAATGTTACATCTGTGGATGGAGTTTACTCCGACGACCCTCGTTTAGATAAGGAGGCCACCAGGTTCGACAGATTGGATCACGACGAGCTCATATCCATAGTAGGAAAGAACGAAGGTGGAGCAGGACCCAACGTGGTATTCGACCCTCTTGCAGCCAAGATAATAAAAAGGGCGGGGATCAAGACCTACATCGTTTCCGGTGATGATCTAAAGAATATCGAAGCCGCGATAAATGACGAGGAATTCCACGGAACTATCATCGGAGATATCTGATTCTATATAGGGTATATAGTCTATATAAGGTAAATTGAAATATGTATTCTATTTAGCATCTAGTGTATGTTTAGTTCTGTTACTTTTCAAACAGCAGTGCTGGTGACCGCGCTCGCGGGCGGGCTTTACATGGCATGGAACATAGGTGCCAACGATGTGGCGAACTCCATGTCCACCGCGGTGGGTGCCAAGGCTATCACATACAAACAAGCTATAATCATCGCTTCGATATTGACGGTGTTAGGGGCGGTACTAGTAGGGGAACATGTTACAGCCACTGTCAAAGGAGGAATATTCGATCCAACAGCTTTCAGTAGGGTTGAATTAGCACTTGGTGCATTGTCCGCCATGATCGCCGCTGCACTATGGGTGACCATAGCCACTTGGAAGTCTTTGCCCATCTCTACATCCCATTCAATAATCGGTGCCATGTTGGGATTTGGTTTGGTCGCTGGCGGACCTTCGATGATAGGTTGGGGTACTTTGGGCCGGGTGGTTCTTAGCTGGGTGACATCACCGATCTTCGGTGCGATACTTTCTTTCACGATCTTCAGTATAATCGTCAAAATCATCTTCAACAGTAAAGATCCCTTCGAAACCATAAAGAAGACCAGTCCTTTTTTCATCGGTGCGACATTCTTCATAATCTCCCTTTCCCTTCTATATCAAACTGCACTCGCAGCAAGATTATTTGGAAGATATCCCACCGACTTCGAAGCGATAGCCTTATCGCTCGTCATTGGTTCGATCATCGGTTTGATGGGAAAACCTCTTTTGATAAGAGGAGTAGTAAGAGGAGATGAGCATTTTGAGGGCGTTGAGAACGTCTTTAGAAATCTACAGATAATAACATCCTGTTTTGTGGCTTTTTCACATGGAGCAAACGATGTTGCCAACGCAATAGGCCCTCTGATGCTAGCGGTGGAGAACGCCTTCCCTGCAGACTCAAGTCTTCCTTTTTATCTGGGAGGGAATTATCTACTGTTGATGGGTGGGGTCGGTATCGCTATAGGTATCTCTACTTGGGGTTACCGTGTCATGAAGACAGTTGGATTCAGTGTAACTAAGTTGACCAACAGTAGGGGTTTTTCAGTCGATTTCGGTGCTGCTACGACCATATTGGTCGCTAGTAAATTAGGGATGCCGATCTCAACAAGTCACACGGTGGTCGGCGCGGTAATCGGTGTGGGTCTAGCAAGAGGTTTGGAAGCGATAGATTTATCAGTTATAAGAAGAATAGTGATCTCATGGATAATAACCGTGCCGATCGCATCTATCACATGTGTGGCGATATATTTAGGGATGAATCTGATGGTTTGATGGAGATAAGAGGTGTAATAAATGGGAGCAAAATTTAGAAGAGCGAGCCTTGAAGAAACTTTCTTTAAATCACCCTTCGACGGACTTTGTAAACACGCTGAGTTGACAAAATTGGGTATACAAGAGTTGAAGAAGGGGATCAAACTCTATGTAGATGGGGAATTCGGGAAAGCGGAAGAGCATTTCAAAAAGGTATCGAAGATCGAGCATGAGGCGGACAGGGTGAAGATGAACATATGGGAGAACCTACCCAGTTTTATTTTCATGCCCATGAGACGTGAGGACTTCATGAAACTGTTGAAGGAGACTGACGCCTTGATCGATAATGCGGAAAACGTTAGCGTACTCCTACCTATGAGAAATGAGGAGATACCCGAACCTATATCCGACGACTTCAAACAATTTGCCGATAAGATATTCGAGGCAGCGAAGGCATACGATTTGATCATGGACACCTTTACCGAGGTATTGAGTACTTCTTTCAGCAAACCATCTAAAGAGAAAACCAGGAAGCTGCACGAACAGATATGCCAGATGGAATACGAGGCGGATAATATCGAATCGAAGATATCGAGATGGCTCTTCAATTATGATGAGGTGCCGCTCACTGCGGTCCATCTCCTTAAAGTGGTGGATAGGATGGACGCGATAGCTGATCATGCGGAGAATGTAGCCGACATGCTCGTATCTACACTGGACAAGAAATGAGGGACTTACTAAATAGATTGAGTAAGAACTAAATAGACAGAGTCCATACTCTGTTTGATGATCGAAACTAGAAAGGTACAGCTTACAGGCGGTTCCACATTCATAGTCTCTTTACCGAAACCATGGGTAACGGAAAAAGAGTTGAAACCCGGTGATACCGTAGTTCTTTCAATCCAGACCGACGGTTCCATCTTGGTGAGTCCTGAACGGGAGTTCGAAAAGAAATCCACTGTCAAAGAATTTGACATAACTGGCGAGGAACCGGATAAATTAGTGAGAGCTTTGATTGGAACTTACATGGCTGGTTTTTCCGAGATCAGGCTAGAATCCCGAGGTGAGATGGAGCCTGAACTCAGAAGTGCCATCATGGAGTTCACAAGGATGGTCATAGGTCCTGAGATCATCGAAGAATCCAACAGTCGCATAATACTGAAAGACCTGATCGACCCCTCTGAATTCTCACAACGCAAAGGTCTCAGGAGGATGTATCTCATAGTAAAAAAGATGCATCAGGACGCCGTTAAGGCCTTCTTAGAGAACAATGAAACCCTGGCTAAAGATGTCATCACGCGTGACACCGACTGCGATCGACTTTTCTGGATGATCACAAAGCACTATAATATGCTATTATCCAATCCCCGGTTGGTGGAGAGCTTGAAGATATCTCGGGAGAGGAGTCTCAGCTATATGTTGGTGTCCCGGACCATGGAACGTATCGGGGATCACGCAGCAAGGATCGCTGAGAACACTCTCATGCTGAGCGACGATTTCAATGGCGATTTAAAAGAAGGGATCAAAAAAGAGAGCGAACTATCCCTGGAGATCCTCGAGGAAGCCTCCACCGCATTCTTCAAGGAGGATCTGCAAAAAGCGAACCACTCCATCGATATGCGGGAGAAACTAGAGAAGCTGAACGATAGATTGATGAGGAGCATAAAAGAGGAAGATCGAGAGAACGTTGCCCCTCTATCATACATATTGGAGAGTATATCGAGAACAGGTTCGTATGCTTCTGATATCTCGGAGATCAGCATCAATTATATCATGTCCGGGTAGAATTCACTCAGATATGATGATCTATCTCTTGTATAAGGTCGTTTATGTTCATTTCGGCATCGACCCTGATCACTTCAACCCCCCTGGTCTCTGACTCATCAAGGACTATGTTAAAACACCTATCGTATCTTTTTAGATCCTTCTTGATGCGTTCTTCATCCCCTCCTTCGTAAAATTTGGGATAACCTTTCCTTCTTTTTTTCATCCTGGAAATGCATTCGGTGGGTGAACTCTTCAGATAGATTATCTTTTCCGGTAAAGATATGAGGTCAGAATATTCTCGCACATCCTCCTGGACGAAATCTTGTTTGGGATCCGGATGAACGAAGATAGATCCGGCGCGGAAAACAAATCCTTCATCAACCAATATGTGCTTTTCTGTGGGGCGTATGTACTCATCTATCAACATGTACTTTTCCACCGTCAGCCCGACCCATTCCATAACCTTACGTATGCGTTCTTCATCACCGGTATGATCAGCTAACGATCTCTGGATAGTCTTTAAAGAATCGGGATACTTGCTTCTAAATCTCCCCATCATCTTATCGGACAGGCCGGTCACTTTGGTCAGATATCTTATCAGTACTAACTGTTTCAAGGAGCCTGGTGTAACACCGTAAGTCTTTGCGAACAACCCTTTGAACTGTTCCGATCCCAAGGGTTGTTCTTTCCTAGAGAATGCTTTCCCCACTGCATCGATGTAGGCCCGATCCCAATGTAGATACTTTCTTTCGTCCTCGACCAGTTTTTCAACGACGGTGGTTTTGCCTACACCCGGGATACCGATGATCTCGATCATGTTCATCTACCTGTGTTTGGAGAGCTCTTGTGTACATAACTTTTTTGTTACGATACAAAAAAATCCTATCATCTATTTAAAGTACCCCTGTTTATCCAATATGTGGTAAGAATAGATATTGATGATGACGCTACCTACAGTGTAGATGATTAATGTTGAATAGGCTATACCGATCAGACCATAGTTCCAGTATAAAATTATGTTCAAAGGTATGTTGAGTATGGCCATGGTACCTTTTCCGTAAAGTACCACTATCTCGTTACCGGTGGCCTGCACCGCTTCGGTGAAGGGTAGCGTTGAAAAGTATGCCACCATGTAGAATATCAACACTTGTAGTATGCGTCCCGATTCAGCATAGTCTTCACCAAACAAGAATATAACCACGGGTTCGGCTACGAAGTAACCGATCACCGACAATACGATCATTCCAGCTATAGAAAATATAGATATCGTAACTATGCTTTTCTTTTTCACTCTTCCTTCATGAAGTGTTTTTACCGCTACTGGGAAGAATGCGTCCCCCAAAAGGTTCTTCAACACCTCGGCCTCCCTAGCCAGATAATAAGCGACACCGTATATAGCCACTTCCGGCGCTGTACCCAACAGAGAGATCATGAACAGGTCGGCCTTACTGTGTAAACTTCCCGCGACGTTCATGGCTGAGAACACCACAGAAGGCTTCACGATGTCCATATCCCATCGGAACTTTGAAAAGACGTTGAATTTGACGATCCCTTTTGAGCGGTAAAAACGAAGGACCATGTCTAAAAAAGATGTCAGGACCGACAGTATGACCACTGTAAAGAGTCCGAACCCCATCTTCAAAAATAAGATGGCAAAGCCGACGAAGAGCCCCATCCTTATCACTTCAAAGATGGCTAGGTACTCCATCTTCTCGGTGAATTTGTATATCGTATTGATGTAACTCTTAAAACTGTTGGAGAACAAACTCAAGCTGAATATGGCGATATAGAACTTGGTCCTAGCTTCATACCCCGTAAAAAGAGACCCTACCAACATGGCCATGATGGCGATCATGATGAACACCGACTGGAGACCCACAGTACGGTTCAATATCGCATCGGCATTTTCAACGTCCTTACTCCCCTCCCGTATCACCGTTTTCTTGAGTCCAGGGAAGGCCACCAGTTGAAATATACCCATGAAAGCACCAACGGTCACGAATATACCGTAATGGTCGGGTCCCAGATATCTTGCCAGGTAGATAAATCCGATGAACCCTATGCCCTGGGCGATTATCGTACCCAAAGTGAGGTACGAAAAGTTCTTCAGACCTCTTTTTATCTTGTTCATTTAAATACCTTTAACATCTTGTTCCTGATCATATCCGCAGACCCATATCATAATATATCAACCCACTGTCCGACTATGTTCTCCAGATCAAAATCCTGTACACGCGTCATAGCCAGTTTTCGATATCTTTCTTTCATTTGACCATCTCTCAGCACATGTATCATGGCCTTGGCAAGCTCTCTTTCTTCATGGGTCAGCGGTTCTTTGGAGCCGTACCGTTCACCATCACACACCGGTGTGAGGATGCCGAAGTCCGCGTACTCTATCTCCTTTATGTTTTTTTCTAGATCGGTCCCTGGCGCCAGGATCTCTCTGGGCCCGGACTCGCAGTCGGCGGAGATGATGGGGAGACCGCAGGCCATGGCTTCTGTTATCACATTTCCGAATCCCTCGAACAGTGACGATAGAACGAAAACGTCCGATCGGGATAGAAATTTAAATGGATTTTTTTGATATCCCATAAAGAACACACAGTCGTTCAAACCCAGATCGTTTCTGAGCTTCTTCAAGTACCCTTCATATCTACCCTCACCGAAGATGGCGAGTTTTACTCCCGGTACCTCCTCTCTGACCTTCGCGAAGGCTCTGAGCAGGTGCCACTGACCTTTCTGTTCGTTCAAACTCCCAACGTTTACCAGTATCGGGCCGTCACCGAATATGGATCGGTGATCTTCTTTCGTCAATCCTTCTTTCGACAGAAATCTGATCCTCTCCGTGTCACATGGGTTGTAGATGGTTTTTATCATGCTCTCATCTATGCCGAAATTATCCACCAGATCCCGTTTCACACCTTCTGAGAGTGTTACGATGGTATGAGCTTTTCCATAAAATAACTTGATGAATGCTTTTGCAAAGATACCGTAAAGACTACCTCGAAACTTTCTTGATTGGTTGTTCCTCACAGATAGTATGATCTTCTCTTCACGACCTCCCAATATCTGTGAGAGTACGTTGATATGGTGTGATTGAGAAAGAAAGCTCACGGTGGTATGGATCTCTCTCAACTCCTTTATCTTTTTCAATCTGAGAGAGGCTAGTAAGATACCACCTATCAGATGGATGTCTCGGCGAAAATCAACTCCTAAATCTATAAGTTCACCTTTGTATTCGTAGGTGATCTTTCTAGCATCATGTAGTACTATATGAACTCGGATGTCCTCTGGAAATCGCTGAGATAGGTTAGACACCACACGTTCTGCACCTCCTGCATCTAGGTTCGGTATCAACAATATTACATTTTTCTTATTATCCTCTTTCATCTAACCCTCCAAAACATCTGGATTATATATTAATCTATTGACATGAATCATCACGGGACATCCTTCAAGTCTGGATGGTCCCTGGAAACACCATCTGACCTCGTGGTCTCGACCCGTACATCCTGCCAATCGCTGTGCCTGACCAGTACCCGTGCAGGAACTTTTGGAATGCCCAAGATCTTGGCGATGAAAAAGCGGTGTCTTCCCGCGGTTTCAAGGAATAACTCCCCGTCACGCCCGATCACCACGGTGATCTCGTCGTACTCCGGAGGTCGAAAGAAAGGTCTTTCATCTAACTCTCTCTGAGTTTTAAACCCTCTTTTTTTGATATCTTCGTACAAATCTTGGATCTTCACGCCCATACTATCCAACTTATATTCAGTATCCTTTAAAGGATGGTCCAGATCCGACCTCCACCTATAGAATTCCGTTCTATTCCAAGATACGCCTTCCAGCAGGAACTCTTTCATGGAGTGAAACAGTAGGTAGCCGTCCAGAGGTACCAAAGCCATCTTTTCCTGAAAGGTTGCATCGTGGGGATGGTCGAACATCTGGTCTAATTCTTTCTTTCTAAGGTCCCAGTCCCCCCCTCTAACGTAGGTGCCGTCCCGTGATACGAGCGGACGAAAATATGGGGTGAGAACGTAGTCTATATCTTGAGGGTCTATGTAGATCAGTCTGTAAGGATCGGGAGCCGCGTCCCTCCATTTGAGCCGGTAATATCCATGTCTCAGATAAGCTATGGGTCGGGCAAATATGGGCCAAATGTAATACCCCAGACTTATCTTGACCAGCTTGAAAAAACCTTCTTCCTTGAGTATCTTAGACCCTTTTTTCTGAAACCCTCCATTCATCCCTTTCCCTCTTTCAATTCGTTGGCTCGGTGGATTATCATCTCCGCTCTCTTCTTCCAGGTGTATCTTTCGTGGAATTCCTTCTTCGCCCTCTCCCCTATCTTATCCCTCAGCTCTTTATCTCTGAGTCTGTTGAGAGCATCTATCCATTCTTGGGGATCGTCCGGATCACAGAGTAGGGCGGTTTCCCCGTCAACCAATATCTCCCTTATGGCCGGCAGGTCCGAGGCCAGCATGGGTTTTCCGGTGGCCATGTATTCGAATATCTTAAGCGGAGACATCCACCTTACTGTGTTCTGCCCTCCGTCCACACGCAGCTCCCTTTGGTAGGGGGCCAAAAGCACATCGAATGAACTTCTGTACCTGTCTATCTCCGACGGTGGTACGAATCCGTGAAAGGTTATGTTGTCTTTTTTGATGGATCTCTTCCAACCCTCTATATCATCTCTGGAGCCCCCCACTACGTGGAAGTGAGCGTGACCGCACTCCTGTACCATGCTTTGTATGATCCCTCTGCCCCTACCCTCATAGAGGTTACCTATGTATCCCACCTGCACTTCCTTATCATCGTCAAAGTCGATGGGTGTTATGGAAGGATCCACAGGGTCGGCGGCATCTCTCGCCAGCAGTATCCTGTCCGGATCTATGTTGTATCGATATTCATGATACTTTTTGATGGACTCGGATATCACCACCAGTAGTAAAAATCGTTCACTTTTGAGAAGTCTTTTGAACAATATATTTCTACATCTGCCAAGTTGTTCGAACGGGACCGGAACGTGTGATTCATAGATGGTATAAAGACCTTTAAGGCAGGCCAGATAAGCGGTTGTCTCGTTGCGTGTATATACCAGATCCGGCCCTATCTTCGCCGCTTCCTTCACAGAACGCCAGCTGTTGACCACGTTACCACCGGCTTTTAGATATACCTCCGGCACGATAGGTAAGTTCGGATATGGTTTCGGTACGTAGATTATATCGAAGGAGTTCTTCACACCATAGTACTCCCAAACATCTTCACTTTCTTCTCCCCTCATCGCTCCTATAAGATACACCTCGTGTCCGATATCTGAAAGTGCGCTGCACATCTTCATCATGTGTACGCTGTGGGCCGAGCGCGAAGGGAGGACGGGACTTCCCAGATAGGCGATCTTCAAGACCTCACCCCTTCTAACTTATCTTTATACGTTTCTACTATGTCAGCGACGACCCTTTCCGGGTATAACTCACTTCGGTAGAAGGTCTTCATATTCTCGGCCATGGTGTCCCTCACATCGTGATCTTCGATCATATACCTAAGCTTTCTGACCATATCTTCCACTTCAGGATCAACCAGTAATCCATTGTATCCATCCTTTACGATCTCCGGACTACCCCCCACCCTGGTCGCCACGATAGGTGTACCGAAATGAGCGGCTTCCAGAAGAACCCTAGATAGGGGTTCGGGCCACAGTGAAGGTACCACCACGATATCCGCCTGCCGGTATATCGAGTGAACGGCATCATGATCCACCCTTCCAAGGAAATCCACTGATGGACCGGCCAGGTTGGTCAGTTTTTCCCTCTCAGGACCATCACCGACTATCAGCAACCGGGAATCCGTACTCGATCTGTTGAAGGCTTTTATGAGAAGATCAACGCCCTTTATCTTGCTGAGTTCACCGATGTACACCACCAGCACGCCGGTGTGTTCCAGGTCGAGGCTCTTATCGGACTCGGTTATATCTGGTATGTTGACCACCTTCGTGATGCTGTTCTTCTTCACACCTTCTTTTAAGAGAAGCTGATTTATGAAATCACTTAGGCTGAAGAAGTGATCAACTTTTTGGATATCCTTTTTCCTTTTCAAAAAATCTCTATACAAGGGCAGCCAGAACAATGGGTTATACTTAAAAGGAGCTTTCAATCGGTGTCCTCCGATATATTCTGAATGTGTTATACACCCTATGAATCTTACAGGGGAACAACCTTGGCATACCTCTTCATCCTTATAGAACAGATTCCCTTTAGGGCAGAAATTGATATACGAGTTGATGGTGGCGAAACTCGGTTTGTTTACTTCGACTATGCTGGTTATATTGAAGAAGTGCACGAGATCGTATTCTTCGACTATTTTCCCGACTTCTCGTCTTACGCTCTGTTTGAAGTAGATCTTTCTCCTGAGGTTATCCAACAACGAAGAACGTCCCCTTCCTGTCCGCAATCTTCTCAGCACGGTCACGTCATCTTTTATCTCTTCACTTGGACATCCTTCTACCTCCGAGGTCAACACAGTGACTTCGATATCATCCCGCCGCGCTAGTTTCGAGGCCATCAGTGCACACGAGATCTCCCCTCCCCCATATGTGGCAGGAGGGTATGATTCACTGACGAACAGTACCTTCAGGACACCTTCGGTTCTACTCATATCATCACTGTTTTTTATTGTGGTCACTGCATGTAGTTCATCATTTAACAAACTTTCTACACGTTCGTAGCTAAAGTATGTCAGGGAGACGATGGATATATCTCTCTTACCGTCTCTTCCAGGATATCCATGGCCTTGATTATGTTCTCAGTCGAGTTGGCATATGAGAAGCGTATATGGCCTTCTCCAGTAGGTCCGAACGCGTCACCGGGTGTTGCGATCACACCTTTTTTGAGCAGTGCCATGGCGAACTCCTGTGAAGACAGGTCGTATTCGAAGGTCGGGAACGCATAGAACGCTCCTCTGGGGTTCAAACAGTCGATACCCTCTATGCCATTCAGCCGTTCGACTATCACATCCCTTCTTCTTCTGAACGTTTCTGTCATCTCATCTACAAAATCCAACCTATCTTTTAACGCGTACAGAACCGCATGCTGCGGCGGTGTGGGTGGACAGGCGATGGTGTAGTAATGGAGCTTTCCTATCTGTCTTATCCACTCTTGACCGGTTACCATGAACCCGATCCTCCATCCTGTCATGGCGAAGGTCTTGGAGAACGAATTGATGGCTATCACGTTATCGTAATCTCCCAGGAAGGAAACATGCTCGTCTTCATAAACCATCATCTCGTAAACCTCGTCGGATATTATCAGCATATCGTGTTCCTGAGCCCATGAGGTGATCTCCTTCACATCATTCTTTGTGAATACTCCTCCTGTTGGGTTCCCGGGGGAGTTTACGATTATGGCTTTGGTAGAAGGAGTACGGAGTTCCTCCAGCTTATCGATGGTAGGCACGAAGTCGTTCTGCTGCAGCACGGGATAGGGTACGGCCTTTCCGCCTGCCAATGAGATCTGCGGCTCGTAGAGTACGAAACCTGGCTCGGGATAAAGTACTTCATCACCTTTACCGACCGTAGATTCCAGTGTGATCCTCAGTGCTTGGGTCGCGCCCACCGTTATCATCACGTTATCCATGGTCAGGTCCGACCTATGGCGTGATTGACACTTTGCTATCTCTTCACGAAGATCGGGTAGTCCGTAGGAGGATCCGTATCCGTTGTTCCCATCCAGCATGGAACGTTTGTAAACCTCTATCACATCCTCAGGGGGTTGAAAGTCGGGCTGCCCTAGACCGAGGTTGATGGTGTCCTCCCCCGCCATCTCGAACATCTTTCTGATACCACTCAATTCCAGCTTCAATATATTCTCGTTTATCATCTTCGATCACCTTGCTCTTCCAGAACTTCCGGATTAACGATATTTTCTGGTACTCTTCCTTCGAGTACCGCTATCAGATTGTCAGCGGCCATCCTTGCCATCCCGCCCCTCGCCCTTCTGGACGCACTGCCTAGATGTGGTGTAAGCACTACGTTCTTAAGATCGTAGTAGTCCGGGTTAGCACCATAAGGTTCGTCTGCGAACACATCCACACCGGCACCGGCTATCTTCTTACTCCTTAGTGCCTCTATCAGTGCCTCTTCATCCACCACTTCTCCCCTGGCAGTGTTTATCAGATAGGCGGAATCCTTCATCACCTCGAGTTCATGCCACCCTATCATACCATTTGTTTCCTCGTTGAGTGGTACATGAAGGGAAACGAAATCCGAACGCTCCAGAAGGTCTTCCATCTCCACGTAATCAGCTCCAAGTTCCTTCTCGACACACTCCACTCTACTTCGATTGTGATAGATCAAGTCCATACCGAAGGCAGCACTCTTCTCGGCGACCGCACTACCGATGTTCCCCATGCCGATTATTCCCAACGTTTTACCTTTAAGCTCGCTTCCGACCATCAGGGTCGGGTCCCATCCTTCGAAACTATCTTTACGTACGAACCTGTCGCCTTTGACCATATTCCTGGCCACGGTCAGCATGAGTCCAAAAGCCAGTTCCGCCGTGGCGTCCGTAAGTACACCCGGCGTATTTGTGACAGCGATCCCCCTTCTTGTAGCGGCTTCTACATCGATGTTATCGTATCCAACTGCATAGTTCGAGATGACCTTTAGTGAGGTCCCTTCTTGGATAATATCCTCGTCTATCATATCTGTCAGCGTACAGAGCAGAGCATCTTTGCCCTTCACGCCCTGGATTATCTCATCTTTGTTCAGTCGTCTACTTTCAGGATTAACTTCGGTGTCGTATCTACCGGTTATCTCGCTCAACCCTACTTTTGGGATCTTTCTGGTAACGAAGACTTCCATGATCTCACGGTTGGGTGTATGCCCCTATCGATTTACTACTTTTCGGTCCTTTAGAGTACGAAGGAAAGATTTACTTATCACTACCCATATACCTATCAGCCCCATGGTCTCAACAACAGTAAAAGAGAGGATACTGATACATCTGCAACCATACTTCCAGTATCGGACAGAAGATCAGGTTCCATACGAACTCTCCCAACCTGGGATAGCCGATGCTGTCGGCGTCAGCAGACCTCACCTCAGCCAGGAGATCCGTAAAGTGATAAAAGCGGACACTGGGTTGATAGAAGAAGAGATAAAGCGGGTAAAAGGTCTCAAGCGAAAAAGAAAGGTATATTTTCTGACCACCAAAGGTGTAAGAGAGGCCAAGGTTCTGCTGAACAGATTCAAAGACAAAGAGATAACAGTCTTGACATCTAAGGGGAAGAAAAAAGTCAAGTTAGGGGAGATCGACCAGCATATACGAGGTGAGAACCCCCTCCTCACAGCCATCTCTAGGGTGGACGAAGAAGGCACGTTGGATTTGAGTAAAGAAGAAGAGATCGACGAAGATATTTTCATAGATCGTGAGGAGGAGATAAAGGAGCTCTTACGCAATCTAGAAGCGGTGAAGCAGAAAGGGGGTCGGGTACTGTTCATCGTTGGTGAATCCGGTATAGGTAAAACAAGGTTGATGGAGAGGTTCAAAGAGTCGGTAACAAAAAATGGATTCGACCTCTTATCGGGTAGGGCTTACTTCGAGAGTTCCGACCCGTATCTTCCGTTCAAAAAGATATTTGACGAGTACGTAAAAGATAACAAAACCGATGCGCCCAAATTACTGAGTTATCACAATAGGTTCGGACACCGTGCGGAAGACAGGAGGATGCTGAACTCCCAGCGGATGGCCACCTTCTTTGAGATAACCCAAGACTTGAAGACCATGGCTGAAGATCAACCACTGGTCCTATTCCTGGACGACCTCCAGTGGGCTGACGCCGTCACCCTCCAGCTCATCCACTACCTTTCCGAAAACCTCGGGGATTCCAAGATTCTATTGGTGGGAGCGTTCCGTCCACAGGACGTCAAGATGAACGAATTACTGAGGGAGATATGTCAGAGGTTGAGGAGGGATGAGAACTTCAACCAGATAAAACTGAAACCGCTGAAATGGAAACATACAAAGAAGATAATCACGGGTATGCTGGGTGTGCAAGATGTTCCCGGACGATTCGTTCGTATGATACATAAACTATCGGAGGGAAATCCCCTATTCATCAAAGAATGCATCAAAGGTCTGTTGGAGGATGGAAATCTGGACCCACATAAGAATCGATACCCGGAAGACCCCAACAAGATCAATATCCCTCGGATAATCATAGACATAATCGATCGTCGTTTCGATCACCTTTCAGACGAGACAAGAAGACTGCTTCACTTGGGTGCTGTTATAGGTGAAGAGATACCTTTTGAACTCCTCTTAAGATGCAGTGGATTGAATGAACTCGACGCCTTCGATCACATAGATATATTATTGGGAACCAACATCTGGGAAGAGGACCCTGAGGAGGAGGCCTTCAAATTCTCCCACGCCCTGGTCCATCTAGCAGCATACAAGAGTGTTCCAAACATAAAAAGAAGGCATCTTCATAATAAAGTGGCGGAATCCATAGAGGTCCTTTATGAAAGCAGTATCGAGGAACATTATTCAGACCTAGCCAAACATTTTGAGTACGGTCAACGGATCGAGGATGCTATGGAATATTATTTCAATGCGGGAAAACATGCTGAAGTACTGTATGCACAGGAAGACGCTTTAGAGATGTACAAAAAAGCATTGGATCTATGTGATAAGTTGTCCAGCGTAGATTGCACTATGTTGATGGAGAGTATAGGGGACGTCCACTCGGTTTTGGGTAATTTTAGTTCGAGTAGGACTTATTACGATAAGATATTGAACGAAAATTGTGATAAAAAAGTGGAGCAGAGGGCATATCGAAAACTCGCAAGAACATGGGAGAGGCAGGGCGAATTCAGCGTAGCCATCGATCTGGTAGATAAGGGTTTAAAGGTCGGTGGAGAGAAAGATAAAGAAGAGATGTGTAAACTATACGAAGTCAAAGGTTGGGCGCTGATGCAGTTGGGGGAGCTGGACGATGCCATGGAGATGTTCGAACAAACAAAACGTCTTTCGAAAGAGCTGGGTGACGAAGATCTGCAGGGTGACTCTAATCACAATCTTGGTACCCTGTTCATCTTCAAAGGGATGTTCGAGAAGGCATACCAACATCTCAAAGAAGCTGTCAGCATACGTGAAGCCTCCGGTAACACCCATGACTTAGCCAAATCACTGAATAACATAGCAGGTGTCTATAAATCCAAGGGTAATATCAAGAAGGCCATGGAGGTATATGAAAGGAGCTATGAGTTACAGGAAGAGATAGGAGATATGGACGGCATGGCCGGAGCGCTCGCTAACCTTGGAACCCTGCAGTACCTCCATGAAGACTTAAAAAGTGCGGAGGAAAATTTCACACAGGCCCGTGAGATATTCGATAATATCGGTGACAAGAGAGGGGTGGCCATGACCATTAATAACCTAGGTGTGGTATACATGGAATTCGGTGAATTCGATACCGCCCTTAGCTACCAAAGGGAAGGTCTATCGCTCAGGCAAGAGATGGGTGATAGACAGGGTGAGGCCATGTCCTATGGTATGATGAGCTCGATATTGTTACTGAAGGGGGAGCTGGAGAATGCTGAATCCTATACCCGTAAAGGGTTGAAGATCTTTGAAGATATGGGTGATATGAACGGCATAGCCCTGGCGGGAGGCATACTCGGGGATATCCTCCTTGAGAAAGGAAACATCGATGAAGCTATCCAGCATTACGAGAAATCCTACGATATGCAAAACGCCATCGGTCAGCGTTTCGAAAACATAGGTAACTGTTCAAGATTGAGCGAGGCGTATCTACTCAGCGGTGAGCTTAAAAGATCTAAAACTTATCTTGATGAAGGTCTGAGTATCGCTAAAAGGGCCGGGGCCGATTACGGCTATACAGTCTGTCATAGGGTGAAAGGGATGCTGTTGAGAAAAGAAGGTAAAGTTGAGGAGAGCATAGGTATATTGGAAGATGTGGTACATAAGCTCGAAGAGATCGGAAAAAAGCCAGAACTCGCCCGGAGCTACTATGAATTGGGTCTGTCCCATATGCAAGACGGTAAAATGGATAAGGGACGGAGCTACATAAAGACTGCCGGAGATCAGTTCGACGAGATCGGTATCAGATCATGGAAGGAAAGATGCGACGACCTTCTGTCCTCTCAGTGAACCAGGTCTGATTTTTCGTGTTTGGCGATGATTTCGTCAGCCAACCTTTCTATCTTCTTTAGATCACTTTCTGATGGATGGCCTTTGATCACCACGGGTTCAAGCATCTCGGCGTTAAGATTTTTCAAAGTTTCCTGGATCATCTGGGGCATCCTACCGCCCCATCCGTAAGAACCGATGAGAGACACGAATTTAGTCTTGGGACGCAGTGCATTAGCGAGATATGCCGCGTACAGCGCTTTGGGATGGGGGCCCGTGAGTACCGTTGGTGTACCAATGATCACTGTTGCCGCATCGACTAACGACATGGCGAGATCTCCCAGATCTGTGGTTGTTAGGTTGTAAGGCGTCACTTTTGTTCCCTTGTTCATCAGGTGATCAACGAGATGCTCGACCATGTCTTCCGTGCTGCCGTGCATGGATACATAGGGTACGACCACTTCGTCCTTCACCTTGTCTGAGGTCCAATCCTTGTAAGCATCGATTATGAAGCCCGGTTCGTCATAGATGGGTCCGTGGCTGGTGGCTATGATATCTACCTCTAGTCCGTCCAACTTCTGCAGATGTCCTTTTATCAATCTGCGGAAGGGCATCATTATCTCGGCGTAGTATCGCTTGGCGGCCAGGTAAGTTTTTTCCTTATCTCTAACGAACAGATCGCTGGTCGCTAGATGGGATCCGAAGAGATCGCAGGTGAAGATGATATTCATCTCCGGTAGATAGGTACACATGGTTTCCGGCCAATGCACCCATGGAGTATAGACGAAGCGTAGTGTTATATCTCCTAAATAGATCTCTTCACCATCTTCTACCTCGATAAATTTCTCCTCTGGGATATGCAAGTGCTCTTCAAGCATCCCCTTGCATTTTGGGTTCGTAACGACCTTAGCCATGGGATACTTTTCCAGTATCGCCGGTATGGATCCGGAGTGGTCTTGTTCCGCGTGGTGCGATATGACGTAATCAAGGTGATCGATATCAAGGGAGTTCAGGTTATCCATCAGAACCGATACCTTGGTGGGATCCACAGTGTCCAGCAGCGCGATCTTATCGTCACCCACCACCAAGTATGCATTGTAGCTCGTCCCGTCGGGTAATGGTATCAATTCGTCGAACAGTTCTCGATCCCAATCCACCGCACCTACTTCGTATATTCCTTCTTCTAACTTCTTCACAGCCATATTAATCACTCCTTTGTAAATTCTTCACAACCGGCTCCGCATACAGGACATCTCCAGCCATCTGGTAGATCATCAAAACAGGTACCTTTCTTCACACTTCCGATTATATCTCCTCTTTCTGGGTCGTAAACGTAAGAGCACACATCGCAGCAGTATTTATCCATGCTCATAGTAGTTGTATCATCATATATTTGTCTTTCCGATAGGATTTTATACGATGATAAGATGAAAGGACATGCAAAGAGAGCATCTAGCAGAAGAAGTGATGACTCGTATCAGAGAGGAAAAGGTGAAGTTCGTAGAACTACAGTTCATGGATATCCAGGGTATGGTGAAAACTGTTTCAATACCTGCAGCGCACCTACCCCATGCCATAGAAGACGGCATCCTCTTCGACGGCTCTTCGATACTCGGGTATGCGACCATCGATGAGTCCGATCTGAGGGCGTATCCTGATCTCAACACATTCTTGATCTACCCCTGGAGTAACAACAGTATAAAGACGGGGAGTATGATATGTGACATATACGACTCCGACGGAAACTGGTTTCAAGGAGATCCCAGGTATGTTTTAAAAAAGACCATGGATCGGGCCAAAGATATGGGATATTCATTCAACGTAGGCCCCGAGTTCGAGTTCTTCTTGTTCAGGCATGACGAGAACGGTGATCCCACCAACATACCCGACGACAGCGGCGGTTACTTCGATCTGATGCCTCTGGATAAGGCGGAGAAGGTGAGGAAAGAATGCAGTCTTTACTTCGAGGATATGGGGTTCGAGGTGGAGGCCTCGCATCATGAAGTTTCCGCGGGACAGCACGAGATCGACCTTCGATATGGAGAAGCCCTGCGTATGGCGGATCAGATACTGACTTTGAAACACTGCATTAAAACGGTGGCCAAGTTGAATTCACTGCATGCAACATTCATGCCCAAACCCATCACGGGTGTCAACGGTACTGGTATGCACATACATCAGAGTTTCATGGATGAGAACGGTAGGAACGTGTTCTACGACCCGGATGACCCCCATGGTATGAGTGATCTGATGAGACATTATACCGGAGGTATCTTGGAGCATGCCAACGAGGTATGTGGTGTCCTTGCGTCCTGGGTTAATTCTTACAAACGGTTGGTTCCCGGGTACGAGGCACCGGTTTACATTTCCTGGGCACATCTGAACAGAAGCGTCCTGGCCAGGGTTCCCGCCGGCAGAGGTAAAGGCACCAGGTTAGAGGTCAGGAATCCGGATCCAGCTGGGAATCCGTATCTGCAGTTCGCGGTACTGCTTGCATCCGGTCTGGACGGTATCGAGAATAAGATCGAGCCTCCGGAACCCGTGGAAGATGACATATTTTCCATGAGTCACAAGGAGAGGGATGGTAAAGGAATACATTCTTTACCGGCCAATCTGGGACACGCCATCTCTTACATCGAAGAGAGTGACTTCATGAAGGATGTACTGGGAGAGCATCTCCATAAACATTATCTCCATGTGAAGAAAGAAGATTGGAACGATTACAGGCAGCAGGTAACCGACTGGGAAATAAAGAAATACCTGGCCACCCTATGATACGTATATGGCGTTTCCCCAACCCCTGTGGAACAAAAGGGCTCTATTGACCAAGGATACACTGGTCGTATGTGATCTTCACATCGGGTACGAACGGGAACTCGAGAAGAAAGGAGTTCACATACCATCCATCACCCCCAACATGGTGGAAGACATACGGGATATGATGGTCCAGAAGGGCGTAAAAAGGTTGGTGATCAACGGAGATCTGAAACATACTATACCTCAGGGAACATGGCAGGAGTACAAGGAGATCCCTGAAGCCATGGACAGATGGTTGAAAGTGGTGGACGAGGTACACGTTGTATATGGGAATCACGACGGCGGAGTGGACGAATATCTTCCCAGTGAAGTTTATATACATGATTCTAGGGGATATCATCTTGATGGTGTCGGCTATTTTCACGGTCATGCCAGACCGGATCCGGAGGTGTTAGGGTCTGATATATTGGTGACCGCCCACAGTCATCCGGCGGTGACCTTGATAGATAGCCTTGGTCAGAGGAACAAGTTACACTGCTGGGTACGTGTGAAATACTCTCTTGACGGTGAACGTGGCGAGGTGGTGATCATGCCCAGCTTCAATCATCTATTGGGTGGTACCAGCATAAATGAAGACGGGTATCTCGGTCCCTTCTTCCGAGATATCGAAGTGATCGAAGAGGACGTTTATCTGTTGGACGGTACTCCCTTAGGGGGTATCAGCAGTAAGGACGGTTCTCGTCCAAAGTGATTGGTATGGCCATGCACACCATGGCGGTGGAAAGCCCCAGGTTCTTGGCCGCCAGCCCTCCTTTGATCATCACGGTAGCTCTTGCATTGTGTATGCTGGATGTTTTCAACGCGCTCCCTATGGCGATACCCAGGTCTAAGAGTCTATAAACACAATTTGGTCCTTGGAATATACCTTGGGCTGAGGCAGAATTGAATTCCTCGCAATCCTTGAAACCGCAGGCGCGACAGTTCAACCCCAGTGCTGGATGCTCTTTTAGACCTACCAGCAGGACGGCATGTGACTCTTTCTCTATAGATTCACCATATATGGCGTATTCTTCATCGTTCAGTTCGTCGGCTAGTTGATACATCTCCTCCGACAACATCTCCCTTTCCGCATCATCAAGTACAGATATCTCTAGATACGATACTCCTTCGGCTTTGGGTGCCGTGCTCGCAGACGCTTTCATAAGACTCGATGTGATATCCACTGCTTTCTCCATTTCATCACCGTTCATGCTTATCTCCTAACATACTTATTATTCTATCGATTGGTTTTAGAGCTCGTCGATACCGAGTAAACCTAGGACGCCGCCCAAGAGGGCTATGAAACCAGATATGGCTCCTACGGAGCCCCCTAATACCATCAGTATAAGACCGAATATCCCTGCATAGATCAACCAACGTGTGGGAGTTCTTTCCAGGTTGAGATTACATATCAACAGGAAATATCCAAAAGAGATGTTTACCAGGAATTGAAAAAGGAAGATCAGATCTGTTTCAGTGAGGATGGAAACGAAGAAGTGTGTTGCTCCCAGACCCATGGCCACGTACCCACCTATGGATATCAAAACCCCAGGTATCGCCATCTTTTCCATGTCCGCTATGGACTTAGGTGCGGCTTCATAGACTTCTTCAAACGTGTCCAATTCCATCACTTCTTAAATGTACTCATGTCTTATTTAACTATGACGATTCAAAAAACAATTATAACCGTCCATCTATCAGGGGCCATGCGATTGATAGTTTCCTCTAAAAGCGACCCTGCCAGCCAGAACATAAAGGAGAAGATGCTATCGCAGGGGTGGGATGTAATAGGAAGATGGAAGGAGGAACCGGTATATCGAAAAGGGAACGATATCCTCGCTACCGTGGAACGTCATCACATATACGTGGATAACGTCGATAGCGAACTACGGGCACTTGTGGGAGAAAGTTTCGATCTGGTAGTTTACATCTCAAAACATGCCTCTAAGGCGGGTATCCATTCGTTGACGGTCCACCCGATCGGGAACTACGGCAAAGCGAAGTTCGGCGGAAGGGATAACGTACTGGTCCCACCAGCACCTCTGGAGATGAACTCGGCGTTCCATCTATTGAGAGAAGAGGCCCGGAAAAGAGGATTGGATCAGGATTACGAGGTATCTCTCGAAGTCACGCACCACGGTCCTTTCCTGAGTACGCCTACATATTATATCGAGATAGGCAGTGATGAAGATTCATGGACGGATACATCTGCCGGTGAAGCCGTGGCCTCCGCTGTTGAGAGGCAGGGCGAGCAGAGGGTGAAAGAGATGCCTGTCGTCGTCGGTGTGGGTGGAGGACACTACGCGCCACATTTCACGGACATGATCAAAGAGAGGGATGTTTCGGTTGGGCATATCGTGCCGGGATGGGCACTGAACGACCTCAACGAAGAAAACCTGCGGATGGCTCTAGAACAATCAGGGACCGATATGATCTGCCCGGATCCTGGTGGGGTGAAGAGCAGCGTCGCGGACAGGCTTAAGAGATGGAGTGCTGAGATCGGTGCCGAGATCGTGGAACCTTCTATGTTCTAGTGACCGTGAACAACAGATTTATTATAATCCTATGATGTGGAGTTCATGAACTGTAAGTCACCTCGGTGATGAAGTATCAGTGATAATATGATAGATTTCTCCGATTACCTGGATGCCGAATGGGTTCCGGCTTTGGGCTGTACCGAACCCGCCAGTATCGCTCTGGCAGCGGCCACCGCATCGTCTCAGTCATCCGGTGAGATAAAGAGCGTACGGATATCCTGCGATCCACGGATGTACAAGAACTGTTACGCTGTCGGTATCCCCTTTTCTCAGGGTAAAGTGGGAGGTCATTGGGCCGCAGCTCTTGGTAGTCTAGCCGAGGATCCTTCTGTTGGTTTAGAAGTGTTCAAAGAGAACTCTCCCGAGCGTATAGACTCTGCTGCATCATTATTGGACGGTGGAGCGGTGATCATCGACGTGGATACCGATCATCAAGATCTGTGGGTCGATTGTTACGTTCAACGTGAGGAGGGAGATGGTAGAGCGGTGATCGCCGGTAGCCACAATTCCGTCGTCCGGATAGAGCGTGACGGTAAGATCGTGGTGGATGAGATGGAGGAACTATCGGGGTTTAGAGAGAACTCCATGCAGCATCGGGTGGCAGATATAGGTATGAAAGGACTGATGGATCTGGCCCGTTCGATAGATGAAGAAGAGCGCCTCCGCTTGGAAGAGGGGATCGAACTGAACATGGCCATAGCAAAGCACGGGGAGACCCTATTCCCTGATAGATTTTCGAAGTGTGGGTCCTGCGATCTCCTTGAAAAAGCTCCTCGTTTGGTATGCGGTGGTGTCTATGCACGCATGTCGGGGGAGGATTTTTCGGTCATGTCTTTAGCTGGATCGGGGAACAAAGGGATAACCGCAACGGTACCTTTGGTGCTTTGGGCGAAACATCTAGGGGTTTCCAGAGAACATATGCAGGAAGCACTGGCCCTTGCATGCTTGATGACTTCTGCAACCACAAATTATCTAGGTACACTGTCCGCCATGTGTGGATGTGCCAACGCTGCCGGCGTAGGTCTAGCCGCCGGAAGGATATACCTTGAAAACGGAGATGAAGACACCATCGCCAGGGCCGTGAACAACATGGTGGGTAACCTGGCGGGTATGATCTGTGACGGAGCAAAGATCGGCTGTGGTATGAAGGCTCTGACGGCGGTAGATGCTGCCTACCGATCCACTGAATTGGCCCTGGCCGGAGTCGGCATACCGGTAACGGATGGGATCGTAGGTAGCAGCATACATGGATCCCTCACCAACCTTGGAAAGATAGCTCAAGAAGGAATGGCGGTGACCGATGAGTCCATACTGGATATAATGAAGTCCAAGCACCTTTTGGATCGGTCCTAATCGACCTTCTCCCATTTTTGTAGTTCCATCACCACTGATAGTGTTCTTCCCTCTTTTATCTCCTGGCGAACCCTGTTCTCCCGCTCCATGACATCGAGGGCTCTATTGGCGATCATGACGGCCTCCTCCTTTGGGATGACCATGACTCCGCTTGAGTCCCCGATGATCCAATCGCCTGACTTTACCCTTACACCTCCGCACTTGATATCAACGCCTATCCCTCCATAACCCTTGGGTTCTCCGGCATCCGACGCCTTGTGTTTCGCGAATATTGGAAAGTCAATCCCGTCTATATCGCCAACATCTCTGACCGCTCCGTCTATGACGATACCGGAAACTCCTTTCATCTTGCAGGACCATGACGCCAATTCACCCCATACGGCGGTCTCTCCACCATCCGCATCGATCACTATGACATCACCCTCCTCGGCCTCCTCTATGGCTTCCACCGGTTTGGCCCAGTCTCCGTCCACCGTTTTGACGGTTATAGCTTTCCCTACGATCTTCTTTCCACCCGCCGTCATCTGCTTTATACCTTTCATACAAGGCGCACGGTGCATGGCATCGGAAACGTTGGGTGTGGATACCTTATCCAACGCCTTTATTATATCCTGTGTACCATACTTCTTCGACACTTCGGAGCTGATGCTGACCCCCTGGTCTATCGCACGTCTTACCGATCTAGCGGCCTCTTTAACGTCGCTGGCCTTGATTATCGCCCCACCAACTATCACTATCTCGGCACCTTTTTTTACCAACGATGGTGCGGTCTCCGAGTTGATGCCCCCTGCTACAGCTACTGGTACCGTGCTGTTTTTTACTATCTCGGATAGAACATCCAGGGGATCCTCTCCTCTCATCTGGGAATCTATACCAACGTGTACTCCCACGTAGTCAACACCCAATCGGCATACCTCCCTAGTGCGTTCGGGGGGGTCGGATACACCAAGCATATCTGCCATGATCTCGGCGTCGTAGTTCCGGGCTGACTTTACAGCTTCCTTGATGGTCTCATCGTCTGCAGCTGCTAGTACCGCTATCACATCCGCCCCTGCTTTGGCTGCGATCTCCACCTCGACACTCCCGACGTCCATGGTCTTCATGTCTGCCACTATTGTTTTCTTTGGGAATTCAGCTTTCAATCGTCTTACCGATTCTATCCCTTCCGACTTTATGAGAGGTGTTCCTGCTTCCAGGAGATCGACTCCACCTTCCACCGCCTCCTTGGCTATCCTCAATGCACGTTCGAGGTTCATCAGGTCTAGTGCTACCTGCAGCTTCACGCTCATGGTCTTTAATCTTGAAGGATGATTAAAAAGGTGTCGTTAAGAAAATCGGGAAAATATTAAAATAGATTCAGGGGTAAATTTAAATAGCGGGCCTGAATATGAAGGCGAAAATGAGAAGATGTTCTTACAGGGGGATAGCATAACATGATACGCTTCGGACCCAGTGGGATACCTCTATCGTGTAAGGGGAGGACTCTGTTAGATGGTGTACTGGACGTTCACAAACTCGGACTAACGACCATGGAAGTACAATTCCTACGCACCAACGTGAGTAGGAGACCGGTCACGGAGGACGAGGTCGGTCTGTTGGGCAGAGATGTGCCGGGAAAATTCATCATAGGTGTCAACCGATCTCCTGATGATAAGAATATCTACGTCGAGGACCTAGATAAGGAGTTACAGATCGGAGATATGGTCGACTATCTCGCAGGTGGTGTAGCTGAAGAATTTTACAGGTTGCCGCTGGTGGGAGAGTTCGCCAGAGAACTAGATGTATCCATGAACATACATACGCCTTATTACATGAAATTCACAGGTGAAGGGGAAGAGTTGGTCGAACGTTCTAAACTGGCTTTCAAGTACACAGCCGTACAAGCCGGTGAGATGGGCGCCGACGTCGTGGCAACACACCTTGGTCTGCTCGAGAACGGTTTGACAGCGGAGGATGTGACAGACATCATCATCGATCACCTCAGGGAGTTGAGAGATTGGATGGGTGAGAAGTACAAGGATCCGCCGCTGATCGGTCTGGAGAACCAGGCCGGAGAGGATGCATTCGGTAGCTTGAACGAGATATTGGAAGTCTGCAAAAAAGTATCCGGTACCATCCCGGTCATCAACTTCCCCCACATAAAAGCTAGGGGCGAATACGAGCTCGAGGAGCCGGAGGATTTCGCAGCGATATTCGATCTATGTAAACGGTTCGTTCCCTCTAGTTACTACGCTAACTTCTCCGGTATGGAGATCAGGCGTGATAATTACAGGCTTACTCCCATAAAGAGGGGTGAACTCAGCTTTGAACCTCTGGTCGATCATCTCATCGCCGAGGATCCTGAGATCACCATCATATCTAGCTCACCCTTGAAAGAGCACGATGCCATGTACATGAAGGTTATCTTCGAACGGATCTTTGCTAGAGAAGTCGCTAAGGATCTAAGGAGGAAAAAGAAGTGACCGAGAGGTTTCTTGAATCCATAGAACACATATTCGATTGCATGGAACGAGCCATCCGGAATTCGAACAAAGGAGACGTTCGTAAGACTGCCAGGGCCATCATCGAAGCCCCTCAGGTATTCATCTATGGTGCTGGACGCTCGGGTCTCATGGGAAGAACCTTCGCCATGAGGCTGATGCAGTTGGGACAACGTGCGTTCTTCATCGGAGAAACTATCACCCCTGCTGTCAAACCAGGCGATTGCGTTCTTTTTGTTTCGAAGACGGGAGAAACCCAGACCGCGATCCAAGCGGCCAAGATAGTAAAAGAAAGGGTGGAGAGAACGACGATAATCGTCCTTACCGCGAGTCCCGATTCAACACTCGCCTCCTACGCAGACGTCTTGATGGCGCTGGACGTACCCCGCTACGAAAAAGATGCTTCTCTGGCACCGTTAGGTACGATCTTTGAGGATTCGGCCATGGTGTTCCTCGACGCTCTCATCGCCTTGATAATGGATGAGACGGGTGAGAGAGAAGAGAACATGAAAGAAAGGCATCCCATATTGGTTTAAGCAGTAGTCTTAAATACCAAAAGCTTTATAAGCGACCCCAGTTCAATATCAGATAAACGTAACGGAGTTGAAACATTGGCTAAAGGTCTTAATTGTGCCCGTAAATTGAAGAAAAGCAGACAGAAGTTCCGATGGAGTGACCTTAGTTATAAGAAGAGAGAGAAGGGTCTGAAGAAGAAGACCGATCCTTTGGAAGGCGCACCCCAGGGACGTGGGATAGTGCTGGAGAAGGTAGGTATAGAGGCTAAACAGCCCAACTCTGCCATAAGGAAGTGTGTTAAGGTACAGCTCATCAAGAACGGTAGACAGGTCACCGCATTCGCACCCGGTGAAGGTGCTATAAATTATATCGACGAACACGACGAAGTGTTGATAGAAGGTATAGGTGGTATGAGGGGTAGAGCTTACGGCGATATACCCGGAGTACGCTTCAAAGTGGTCAAAGTGAACAGGGTCGCACTCAAGGAACTCGTCGCAGGTAGGAGAGAGAAACCCCTGAGATGAAATTAGGTGGTTACAATGGCAGAAGATGAAGTTAAGAAAGATGAAAAACAAGACGAAGAGGATATGTTCGATACATTGGAGATGCCTCTTCTATTCGATAAATATGATATGAGCGAGGTCGTCGTCAACGACCCAGGTCTTAAACGTTATATAAATCTACAACCCATCCTCGTTCCCCACAGCGGGGGTTCCTATGCCAATAAAAGGTTCGGAAAAGAGGAGGTCAGTATAATCGAGCGTTTGATCAACTCGATGATGAGAACGGAGAATTATACTGGTAAGAAGACCAAAGCTTACAACGCAGTCAAAGACGCTTTCGATATCATTCATGATAGAACAGAGAAGAATCCTGTTCAGATCCTAGTTAGAGCTATCGAGAACTCCGCACCAAAAGAGGAAACAACACAGATAACCTATGGTGGTATTTCCGTACCGAAAGCGGTGGATGTAGCACCCTGGCGAAGACTCTCTATAGCTCTCAGTAACAATGCTAAAGGAGCTGTCAAAGCATCTTTTAAAAATAACAAAAACGTTGGTGCCTGTTTAGCAGACGAACTCATCAAGGCATCCAACAAAGACAGGAACGCCTTTGCGGTATCCAGGAAAGACGAGATGGAACGCATGGCGCAGTCCGCAAGATGATCAAGGTGATCTATTCATGGGACGAAAAGAGAAGAACATCAAAAAAGCTCAAGACTTAATGGATAAACCGAAGTTCATCAGAAACATAGGTACTGCCGCCCACATCGACCACGGCAAGACCACGCTTAGTGATAATTTGATCGCTGGTGCCGGTATGATGTCCGAGGAACTTGCTGGCAGGCAGCTTATGTTAGATTTTGATGAACAGGAACAGGAAAGAGGTATAACCATCAACGCGGCCAACGTGTCCATGGTACACGGATTCGAAGGCGACGAATATCTCGTCAACCTTGTTGACACACCGGGACACGTTGATTTCGGTGGTGACGTCACCAGGGCCATGAGGGCCGTGGACGGTGTGATCATCGTTGTATGCGGCGTTGAAGGTGTGATGCCACAAACAGAAACTGTGATCAGGCAGGCTTTAAAAGAGAAGGTCAAACCGATATTGTTCATAAATAAGGTCGATCGTTTGATAAACGAGTTGAAGCTGAGCGGCGAGGAGATGCAGCAGCAGCTCTACAAGATCATCCAAGAGGTGGACGATCTGATAAAACAGATGGCTCCACCGGAGTTCAGGGATGAATGGCGTCTTAACGTTGAGAACGGAAGTGTGGCCTTCGGTACGGCACTGTACAACTGGGCCATATCCGTTCCTTACATGAAGTCCAAAGGGATATCTTTCAAAGACATATACGATTACATAGATGAAGGTAAGGCTAGAGAGCTGGCCAAGCTAGCCCCGCTTCACGAAGTAGTACTGAATCAGGTGCTCCGACATATGCCCGACCCGATCACCGCGCAGAAGTACAGGATCCCTAACATCTGGAGAGGTGATGAAGACTCGGAGATCGGTAAAGCCATGATCGAATGTGACGAAAACGGACCCAGCGCGATGATGGTCACCAAGATAATCATGGATCCCCATGCCGGTGAGATAGCGGTGGGCAGGTTGTTCAGTGGAAAGATCTCCAATGGGATGATGCTTCACATAGACAAACAACCCAAACCCAACCGGATCCAGCAGGTATCTCTGATGGTCGGTGCAGATAGGATAACCGTAGATGATATCAAAGCTGGCAATGTAGTTGCTATCAGCGGTCTGAGGGATGCCATCGCCGGTTCAACCGTTAGCTCGGAGGACGATATGGTCCCATTCGAAGAGATGAAGCACTATTCAGAGCCTGTTGTGACCAAGGCGGTGGAAGCTAAGAATACAGCGGACTTACCCAAGTTGATAGAAGTACTCAGGTCCATAGCAAAAGCGGACCCCAGTATCGATGTAAAGATAGATGCGGAGACCGGAGAACATCTGTTATCCGGTATGGGTGAGCTCCACTTAGAAGTCACCGAGCACAGGATCAGAGAAGAACAGGGCGTACCTATCACGTCTTCAAAACCCATAGTGGTTTACAGAGAATGCGTCGAAGGTAAGGGCGGTCCCTTCGAGGGTGTGTCTCCAAACAGACACAACCGCTTCTACATGGAGGTAGAGCCCCTGGAAAAAGACATAGTCAAAGCCATCGATAACGGTGACATAAAGGTTTCAGGCAAGATCGAGAACAAGAACGAACTCGCAAAGGAGCTTCAGGAACTCGGTATGGACAAGGAAGAGTCCAAGAACATAGTCGATTTCCATGGAGATAACGTACTCTTGAACATGACCAAAGGTATCCAGTATCTTTACGAAACCATGGAACTCATAGTCGATTCCTTCCACGAGGCCATGGAAGAAGGTCCACTGGCCAGGGAACAGTGTAAAGGTGTGAAGGTAAGATTGGTGAACGCCAAGCTTCACGAAGACACCATACACAGAGGACCGGCTCAGACAATACCTGCAGTCAAGAATTCGATATACGGAGCAATGTGTGAGGCAGGTAGGATTCTTTTGGAGCCCAAACAGAAGGTATTCATCGACGTACCCGCAGAACTCATGGGTAACACTACAGTGGAGATCCAGCAGCGACGTGGAGAGATACTCGACATGAAGCAGAAGGGCAGTAATACCATGTTGGAATCCAAGACACCCGTTTCCGAGATGTTCGGATTCTCTGGTGATATACGTAGTGCTACAGGTGGTAAAGCACTGTGGTCCACGGAGCACTTCGGCTTCGAACGAGTACCGAAAAATCTCCAGGAAGAGATAACCACTCAGATACGTGAACGTAAAGGACTGAATCCACAACCGTTCAACGCATCGCACTATTCGTCCTGAGATGCAAAACCTTTTAATAACCCCTTTCTTTCTTTTTCTACTTATGTCAGAGAACGAATTCATAAAAAAGGAACATTTGAGTATGATCTACGGTTTACTGGCAGCCATGGGTATAGCGTTTTACATATCATGGTCGTTCATGTACGGAACCTGGTTCGATGTAGGCGTTTACACCGTCACCGCGGTGATGGTCGGTTTTGGATTGATCGGCTTCCTACTCTATTCTTTAGAAGATTAGTGGGTCTTACATAGATAGGCCGCCGTATCGGTTTCTTCATCACACCATATACATTTTCCAGAATATTCTTCCCCATGGTACAGGGTTCCCAGTAGATTTCTCTCAGTACTCTCTTCTATCCCTTCTCCACACCTCAGCGTACCGCACCATCCTATACGATAGACCTTTTCTTCTGTTATATCTGAGATATCTTCCGCATCAACGATGTTTTCTTCTAGTGATCTTTCCGCTCTGGCGTACATCTCCCTTTCCATGGTATCCATCAGAGATGTGATCTCTTCCTCCAGTTCATCCAGGGGTACGGTGATCTTCTCGCCGGTATCCCTTCGGACCAGGGTTATCTCTTGATCTTCCAGCTCGTGACTTCCAACATCAACACGGATGGGTACACCCTTCTCTTCGGACTCGAAGAATTTGCTGCCCGGTCTCATGTCCGGCCTATCGTCAATATCCACCCGGAGTCCGAGTTCCTTTGCCCGCTGAACAATGGATCTGCAGTACTCCATAAGTGCCGGATCATCTCCATACAGTATGGGGATGACCCTTACCTGTACCGGTGCCAGGGCCGGTGGAAGAACGACTCCTCTGTCGTCGCCGTGGATGGCAACTACAGCACCGATCAACCTTTCAGACATGCCGTAGGTGGTCTGATGCACGTACTTATGTTCTCCATCGATATCCTCGTAAGTGATGTCGTAGGCTTCTGCAAAGTTGTTCAGATATTGATGTATCCCTGCGATCTGTAGAAGACGTCCTGTGGGTAGTAATGCGTCACCACCCACGGTGTAATGTGCGCCGGGGAACTTATCCCATTCCGTCCTTCTGAGCTTTAGGTACGGCATACAGAGTTTTTTGGCCAGCTCGTCCATTATCTCCAGGTCGTCATGTATCTGTTTTTCCGCTTCCTCCTCGGTGGTGTGACAGGTATGGGCTTCGAAGAAATGTATCTCCCTCATCCTCATGAAAGCCCGTGTCTGCTTCGTCTCGTATCGGAAAACGTTGACCATCTGATAAATCTTGAGCGGTAGATCCGCATGAGAACGTACCCAAAGATCGAATATCGGATACATGGCCGTTTCGCTGGTAGGTCTCAACAGCAGGGGGATGTCCAACTCGGTGCTTCCCGCATGGGATACCCAGTAAACTTCGTCGCCGAACCCCTTTATGTGGTCGGCTTCTTTTTGAAATTCATCTTCGGGTATCAGCAGAGGGAACTTTACTTCTTGATGATCGTTTCCATCGATGAGTCGGCGGGTCTCGGCGTCGATGAGCGACATGAGCTTCCATCCGTACGGAGTCCATATATTCATACCCTTGACCGGGTACCTCTTATCGGTGAGGTCCGCCTTCTCTATCACTTCGTTGTACCATTCGCTGAAGTTCTCGTATTTTTTTCCTTCTTCCGTCATTATCCACACCTGGATGTTTTTCCTACACCGTTTTAGCGAGCAACGGCATCTATAGGGTTAGAATCAAGCGGTATATCAAACCTTTCTTTTTTAACTATTTGGTCGATCTAGTTCATCCATCATATATTGTCGGCCCAACGATGATCCGTCATAGAGCCATGGGTATTTTGGGAGGGGGATTCAATAATGACCCAGGAGTCCCCTTTTCTTTGCCACTTTTTCCAGGTATGTGAAGACCGCCAATCCTATGAGAAGATATATGAGTGAATTGACTGCAAGTATCAAAAAATTGGACATGGAGATGTCCAGTAGTGAAACCCCTCCTACCATCATCCGGTTTATCAAAACGTTACCCCAGGATATCGGTGCGAAGTATATTATGGGATGATCGGTGAAACTCGGGAGCACCAGGAACAGTATGAACATGAACTGAAGTATCTGATTGCCCGCCTGTACTTTTTTGAACACCAGGGATAGACCGCCCATGATGTAACCTAGTCCGTAGACCGATAGTAACGTTAAGCCTATCAAAACTATCACCCCTGGGTTCAGAGCCAGTCGCTGACCGGTGATCAGCAGCATGGCTCCCAGGAATACCGCGAACATGATGAATTGAAAGAGGAAGGATGATGTGACCAGATAACCGGAGATCCTCCTGAAGCTGGACGGGGTGAGGTAAAGCTGCTCCAGAGTACCGTTCCTGGCTTCCTCTATTAGGTTCCAGGAGAGTTCACTGTATGCGCTAGCGGCGAATATCCACATGGCGAACCCCACCAAGCTGCCCTTCAGCGTTTCTGCCTCCGCACCGAAGCTCTGAAGACCGAAGAAAACTATGAGAAAAAGCATCAAAAAACCGGCTATACTCATGGTCATGTTCAGTATGTATCTCCTGGTTTCGATGAAGTACTTTCGCAGGACGGAATAAAGAACTATGTGATCCCTCATGTGACCGACCCTCCATCGTTCTCGATTATGTTCATGAAGATCTCTTCTAGGTGTGAATCAAGGTTCTGTACCTTCTCGAGTCGGATCTCGGACTTCTGAAGTTCATCTATCAGCCTGTAGAATGAATCTGAACTCTTCAAGGCGACTTTGAATCTTGTCTTTCCGTTGATATACTTTGATTCTGATATATCAAAATTCTCTTCGATATCATCCAGCTTATACCTTCCCTTGAGGGTGAATTTGTATATGTGGATGTTGAATAGGTCTTTGAGATTGTCGACCTTATCGTCGGCCATCACCTTTCCGTTGTTGATGATTATCACCCTTTCACAGACATCCTCCACCACGTTCATATCGTGGCTGCTCAGAAGGATGGTTTTTCCTTCTTTCGATGCAAGTTTTAGGATGTATCTTCTCAGGTCCCTAGAGGTCTTTACATCTAAACCCAGGGTGGGTTCGTCAAGAAGGAGTAGGTCCGTGCCCCTGATCAAGGAACAACCCAGTGCGAGTTTCTGCTGCATACCTCTTGACAATTTTCTTGCAGGGGTGTTCTCCTTTTTGTTTAGAGAAAACCTTTCGAGTATACTTCTTATCTC
>Ga0207421_10001302_pt1 | contig 32395 bp, 25 predicted proteins | sample SodLakKL_010_SED_4_FD_187542 | JGI IMG/M metagenome (GOLD analysis project Ga0207421, IMG submission 187542) | Alkaline sediment microbial communities from Lake Tanatar, Kulunda Steppe, Russia - 8KL_010_SED (SPAdes) (version 2) | ecosystem: Environmental > Aquatic > Non-marine Saline and...
GCCATTGAAGATGCTCATGTAATTATTTTTCTGGTGGATGGCCGTGAGGGGCCCACTCCCCTGGATAGGGAAGTGGCAAACCTGCTGCGTCGTCAGGGGAAAAAAGTAATCTTAGCTGTGAATAAAATTGAATCCCAGGGTCAGTCTATCCATGAATTTTACGAACTGGGTTTCGGAGACCCCCTGGGTATTTCTGCAGCTCACGGGAAAAACATCGGTGACTTGCTGGATGAAGTAGTATCATTGTTTCCAGATGGCTCGGCCCAGGACCGGGGAGAGGAAGAGCAGCACCTGAAAATAGCCGTTGTGGGGCGGCCCAACGTGGGCAAGTCTTCTTTTATTAATCATTTATTAGGTGAGCACCGGGTTATTGTAAGTCCACAACCCGGTACAACCCGGGATTCCATTGACACCTGGATAGAAAAGGAGGGGACAAGTTACAGGTTTATTGATACGGCCGGCATACGCAAAAAAAGCCGCGTGAAAGAAGACCTGGAATATTATAGCGTCGTACGCTCCTTAAGGGCCATTGATCAGGCCGACATCGCCCTGCTTCTTTTAGAAGCCCAGGAAGGTGTGACGGAGCAGGATCAAAAAATTGCCGGTTATATACTGGATCAAGGCCGGGCCCTGATCCTGGCTTTAAACAAATGGGATTTGATCGGCGCAGAAGAACGAAGAACAGGGGGAAAGGAAATCGTCCAGGATGTTCGGGGCGCACTAAAATTTGTCTCCTTTGCTCCTGTTGTTTTTACTTCCATTTATGAACGAAAAAAGTTGAATCATTTATTTCATTTGTTTCCCCGAATATTTGAAAACTATTCACGCAGGATTCCCACACCTTTGCTAAACCGCCTGTTGGAAGATGCGCAAAGTGTTAATCCGATGCCGTTATATAAAGGAAAGCAGGGGCGTATATATTATTGGACGCAGACAAAAACCTGCCCTCCTAGTTTTATTTTATTTGTTAATAACCCGTCATTAATCCATTTTTCATATTTACGCTACCTGGAAAACAGGTTGCGAGAGGCTTTTGACTTTGAAGGAACCCCACTGAAATTCAACCTTAAATCCAGAAGTCGAAAAGGGGATAGATGATGCTGACCAAAATTGTCCTTATTATCGCCTCGTACTTGTTAGGCTCTGTTTCTTTTGGTTTCATATTTGTCAAAGTGTTCAAAGGGGTTGATATTCGCACTATAGGTAGCGGTAATCCCGGAGCTACCAATGTAGCACGCCTGATGGGCTTTAAGGTAGCTATCGTTGTTTTGCTTTTAGATGCTTTTAAAGGATGGTTGGTTGCAGTATCAATTCCCCTGGTCGTTGATGATACAGGTTTTGTCTTATTATGTGGGCTGGCTGTAATTTTGGGGCACAACTGGCCCATCTTCTTGAAATTTCTGGGCGGCAGAGGCGCAGCAACGACCCTTGGTTTTTTCCTGGGATTTGCTCTATTGCCAACTGTATTGATTTTTATTGGTGTGATTGTTGTAATCGCATTAACCCGTTATGTTTCCCTGGGTTCCATCATTGGGGGCTTGGCTATACCTGTCTTCATGCTGGTTGTTCCCGAGTTACGGAATTATGTGTTGTATGGTTTAATCATTTGCCTGTTAATTCTGTTCAGGCACTTTCCAAACATTAAAAGGTTAATCCAGGGGAAAGAATCACGCCTGGGAAAGAATAAGCAATCTTTCTAAAAAGGTGGGTTATTTAGATGAAGATCGGAGTAATCGGTGCAGGAAGCTGGGGCACTTCTCTGGCCATCCTGCTGGCCAACAAGGGTTACTATGTAGAACTATGGGTGCGCAGGAAAAACTTGCTGGAAAAAATGCAGCATGAATGGGAAAACGTGGATTACCTGCCTGGCATTAAACTGCCAGGCCAGATCCGGCTTACAATGGACTTACAGCGGGCTGTTCAGGACAAAGAAATTATCGTCCTTGCTATACCATCTCATGCAGTAGAAGAGACCGTAAACAGTTTTCGCTCTTTTTTTCATCAGGAAACGATTGTTGTTAATACAGCAAAAGGATTTGCCCAGGGTTCTAATAAACGCTTATCCCAGGTTATTGAAGAATGCCTTCCCGGGCACGCCCCGGGCAAAGTGGCTGTACTTTCCGGTCCCAACCACGCCGAAGAAGTGAGCAGGGGGCTGCCTACAGCTACGGTAGTAGCTGCAGCTGAGCAGGAAACGGCAGAAACCATCCAGGACTTATTTATGACTGATCAATTTCGTGTTTATACAAACCTCGATATCATTGGAGTGGAGCTTGGCGGCGCTTTAAAAAATATTATTGCCATTGGTGCTGGAGTTTGTGATGGTCTCAAGTTCGGAGATAACACAAAAGCAGCTTTGCTGACCAGGGGGCTGGTGGAAATCACTCGCTTGGGTTTATCTCTGGGGGCACAGAGCAAAACATTCAGCGGGCTTACAGGGGTAGGGGATTTGTTTGTAACCTGTACCAGCAGTCATAGCAGAAACCGTTATGTGGGATTGCTGCTGGGTGAAGGGAAAACAATCGAAGAAATCACCGCATCCATGAAAATGGTCGCCGAAGGAATTAAAACGACCAGGGCAGCTTTTGCACTGGCCCAGGCCAGAGGTGTTGAAATGCCCATCACCAGGGAAATGCACGGGATCCTGTTTGAAGGGACTCAGCCCTGGCAGGCTGTAGAGAACTTAATGAGAAGAGAAAAAACCCATGAGATCGAGGAAGTAGCTTTTGAGTAAAAGTCTTTCTGTAATTAATCATTAGCTGTCCAGAAGAAAAACCTGGTTTTTTCAAGCAGGTTTTTCTTTATTATTTGTAATATTGTCCTTTTATCTTCATATAAATATAATGTTAAAACTAAAGTTATAACAGGCCTGGAAACACAGGGAGGGGAGAAAACGTGAAGTTCGACCTTTTTCAGGATATTATTGAACGAACAGGGGGAGATATTTACCTGGGAGTAGTGGGTCCGGTAAGAACGGGTAAGTCAACATTTATTAAAAATTTTATGGAAATATTGGTTCTCCCCAAAATTGACAACCCTTACGTCCTGGAACGTACCAAGGATGAGTTGCCACAGGGTAGTGCCGGTAAAACCATCATGACGACAGAACCCAAATTTATTCCTGACGAAGCTATCGAAGTAAAACTTGCTGAGAACATTACAATGCGGGTCAGGCTGGTTGATTGTGTGGGCTATAGCGTTCCGGGAGCAGTAGGCTATGACGACCAGGGAGAGCAGCGGATGGTTTCCACTCCCTGGTTTGATTATCCCATCCCTTTTGAAGAAGCAGCAGAAACAGGGACGCGCAAGGTTATCCAGGAGCATTCGACCATTGGTATAGTTATTACCACCGATGGGACAGTGACAGACTTGCCCCGGGATAACTACATTGATGCAGAAAATCAGGTCATTGCAGAACTCAAAGAAATTGGCAAGCCCTTTGTTATCATTTTGAATTCTACCAGGCCTTTTTCACAAAGCACTCTGCACTTAAAAGAAGAACTGACCCAACTGCATCAGGTTCCAGTCGTTTCTTTGAACTGCCTGGAACTGAGCGAAAGTGATGTAAACCTATTATTTAAAGAGGTTCTGTTTGAGTTTCCTGTCCAGGAGATCAACATTAATTTGCCTGGCTGGGTGGAAGCCCTGGAACCGAGCCACTGGCTGGTTGAGGAGTACACCAGTGTGATTAGAGAACATATTTTGAATGTGGAGCGTGTCAGAGATATTGAAACAGCCATTGAAGAAATCAAAAACTATGAAATAATTGAAGAAGTATTTATGCGCAATGTAGAATTGGGAAGCGGGTGTGCTTTTGTAGAAGTTACTGCGCCCCATGAGTTGTATGAAAAAATATTATCTGATATTAGCGGGGTGGAAATCGAAGACCAGGTCGACCTGATCAAAGTGATGCAGGAGTTTTCTCACGCCAAAAGGGAATATGATAAAATCGCTTTGGCCCTGGAGCAGGTCAAGGAAGACGGTTATGGGATTGTTGCCCCTTCCCTGGAAGAGATTGTCCTGGAAGAACCGGAGATAATTAGACAAGGGGGGCGCTTTGGGGTTCGATTACAGGCCAATGCCCCCTCTCTGCACCTGATCAAGGTAGATATCAAGTCTGAGTTTACACCTGTAGTTGGAACAGAAAAGCAAAGTGAAGACCTGGTTAATTATTTACTGGAAGAATTTTCTGAGGACCCTCAAAAATTGTGGGAATCCAATCTCTTTGGAAAGTCGCTTTATGAATTGGTAAAAGAAGGTTTTGCCAGCAAACTGGATAACATGCCCTATAATGCCAGGCGCAGGTTGCAGGAAACCCTGGAAAAAATCATTAACGAAGGTGGTGGTGGACTGATAGTAATTATCCTCTAGAAGTTTTGTAAAACATGAAAACCCTGGTCTTAAGTGAAGTTTATCTTGAACTAAGGCCAGGGTTACATATTGCTTTGTATTAAACCTTTTTTTTTGCAGGTATAAGGAGAAAAACAGCGAATTAAATAATTGTATATTTTTAATCGAAACTGTTAGAAAGGACGTAAGATAATGAGTATCCTGCGAATTATAGCCGGCGTCGCCGCCTTTTGGTTAATAATCAGTGCTATCCAGGTCATGCGGGCTGTAACAAAACACAGGATAGAGACAATTCGGCAGTCAAATAGTGAAGCAGGCCTTGACAAAGAACAGGAAAAAGAGTACAGAAAAGTAATGAATTTTCAGCTGATCAAGGTTGCCATTTCAGCATTGCTTCTGTTTTTACTGGCTAACTATCTCTAACCAAAAATCATTCATACATCCACTTGATGATAAAGACATCTGTTTTTGCTTTGTGTGCCACTTTATTGCTTACACTTCCCAGGAACAATTCCTTGATCCCTCCAAAGCCAGTATCCCCCAAGATTACCATGTCATACCGACCTTCTTCAGCCACCTCGCAGATAACATCAGCAGGTTGTCCTTTGCGCAGCAATGTGCTGGCCTCAATACTTTCTTTTGTCAATGCTTCTTTTGTTTTTTCCAGACCTTCAATGGCAACAGTTTCAATTCCTTGATGTAACGTTTCTGTTTCTTTGGCGGAGAGTTGGCCTAAACCTTTATATAAACGGACATCCTCCACCACGGACAAAACTGTTACGCTAGCGTCTAACTGTTTTAAAAGTTTAATCGCCTTACCTATGGTTTTAAAAGAATGCTCAGAACCGTCTGTTGCCAGCAGCACCTTATACATGACAACCTCCTCCTAATTATAAAATTGTTATGCTATAAAAATACGATAAAAAGATTCAAACTCCTTTTTTTCAAACCTTTTCTTTCATGTTTGCCTTTCTGACCAGTTCATGCAGTCTTTTAACCTGCAGGATAAAGCTTTCCAGTCTGGCCTCAACCACTTGGGGAAAAACATTACCGTCTGTCTCTATAGCCATGAATGGAAGGTGCGGCTGATATTTTAAAATACTGTTGGGCAGTTCTTTCTCCGGGGGAAGGAAAAGCCTTTTCTCGGTAAACGCTTTTCCGGCAATGGCTTCTGCAATCCGGTTGGGCATACAGCCAAAGGGCCCTAGGGCTACTGCACCGCTTACATGGTCAACTATTTCAGCAATGGCACTGGATACAGTTAAAATTGCCTCTCCTGTTAACTGAGGCTTGATGTAATTTGAACCAATTTTCATTAATTCATTCACCTGCAACAGGTGGTATTCATAAAGACCCGTTTGGTCAAAAGCTTGTTTGACCCGCTTTTCAATTTTTCTTTTGACGGGATACTGAAGGCGGTTTTTCAACTGCTCCATCCGGGTAAAATTTTGCAGCAGCCCGTTCTGCAGCAGATAATCGGTGTAGTAAAGCCATTCACTAACAGGCGCAACCCGGGTAATAATCCCATGGTCTGCAAAGTATTCCACCAGGTTTTGACGAGAAAATCGGTCACTGCGCACATATATTTCCCCCAGCAGGGCGACCTTGGGAAGATCATGAATTGAACCGGTGAGCTCAACTTTGCTTAAGTTCTGACATACTTCTTCAATGGTATTGTAGATATCTTTTCTTTTGTGGTGAGCAAATGAGTATAAAAGTTGCTCATAAGCCTGATTATAAACTGCCAGGGCTTCCTGCCGATCTCTGGCCAGGACCAGCAGCGAGCTGTAAACATCCGAAAGCACATCGGCTGTAACCAGCGCGATCCAGGCTCTCAGGGTAAAACCTGTACCCAGGCCCCCGTAACTGTTATCAGAACTTAAAGAAAGGGTGGTTACATTTTCGACCCCTAACCGATCAAGCAACTGATTGATGAAAACCTGGTACTGACCAAAACGGCAGGGACCAGATGTATCCGGCATAAAGTAAATCAAATGCTCGTCAGGTGCAGTAGGTTGCTCCTCCAGGTAGCGAAGCAAGCTTCCCACCGTTAATTGCAAGGGAAGACATTCCTTGCAGCTGCTGTGGCCCTGCCCCAGCATTAGTTCTTTTTCTCCCGGGGGCGGTAAAGTAATGGCATTGATATCGTGAAAAAGAAGTGTCGCAGACATCAGTGAACTGCTTTCTTTCCCCATGGAAGGGACCAGGAGCTTGACCTTGGGATGGTTTATGGGCCTATTTTCCCCTGAAGGGAGCTGCAGGTAAATAGTCCCTTTTTCTACGATAGATTTTGGCCTGGCCGGCGGTTGACCAGGTGCTAATAAGCTGCCGCTGGAGCTGGTTTTCAGGTATCCTTCAATAATGTCCAGGAAGGCGTCGATCCGCGTGTCCAGGCCAGCATCGGAAGAATGGCTGTCCAGTTCCAGTGTCAATGACGGCTTATTCCCCATAATTTCCCGGAAGTAACCTATGATAAAAGAATCGGGCCCACAGCTAAAGTTGGAAATAAAGACACCAAAAAGCTGGGGATGGCGCTTTGCCATCCTGGCTGCTTGAATATTCATCTGACCGCTGGCCCAGTACATATTGTTAAAAGATTCTTCCTGCTCGTAAGGTAAGCTGTCGCAGGGGATAATGTCCAATCCCCGGGAAGCGAATTTCTGGGAAATACCCAGGTTAGCTGTTGCGGTGAAGGCATTATAGGTGCGGCCGAATAACACGATTGCCTTTTTATCCGGGTTGGCTTCCAGGTCTTTTAATACCTGGTTGCCCTTGCTTTTCAAATTTATAACGAAACGTTCCTGCTGTTCTATAGCATGTAAGTAGGCCTGCCTGACCTTGTTTGCTTGAACCCCCAATTCCCTGCCCAGTTGCATGAACTGATCCATGGCCGCATTTAAACCTTGAGAAAAATCCAGAACAGGAGTAAGGATTTTGTTGTGCTCGTAAAGCTCTGGAAATGCAGCTTTTAGGTAATAAGGTTCTGCCTGTGCCAGGGGGCAGATGGTGCCAACTTTGCCACTGTCTGTTACCGGAAGGCCCCGCACCTGGGGAAGGAAAAGATAATCCGGGTTATGCTCAAGCAATGTTGCAAAATAACAATGGGAGAGTTCTACAGGGAAACAGAAAGAGGCCCCCTGCCTAATAGTTGCTGAGGGGTCTTTTTCTTCAGGCAGAATCACTTGAAAGCCCAGTGAAGTGAAAAAGTGATAATATAAAGGGAAGAAAGTATTGGTCAGTAATGAACGGTTGATACCCACTGTCGGAAAAGAGGTTTTATCAGGGTTAACCCCGGCAGGTTTTTCCTGGCCGGTAGTCCGGTTAAAGAGCAGTTTTTCCCGCTCAAATACAAAATCGCGACCCTGGACATTGTCGCCAGTTTCTTTGCGCGAGTTGCTGTATTTGCTGCAGGCACCACCGAAGGGATAGCGCTTGCCGTTGATAGAGAGCACTTTAACCGGGCACTTTCGATCACAGTTATCGGATCCCTTGCAGGTAAACTCCCTTTCATAGGTAATTTCCCTGCTGGCCAACTCAGTTAAATCAAAGGTTTTTTCCTTGATGAATCCGTCTTTAATCTTTTCTTTTACCTCCAGGGCCACTCCAAAAGCGCCCATCAGGCCTGGTTCCGGGGGAACTACGATGGGTTTTTCCAGTAAAGCAGCCATGGCAACGGGCACAGATTCATTGTAGCACACTCCACCCTGCATGAAGACCTTTCTTCCTACCGGACGATTGCCCTTAACCCGGGTTAGATAGTTTTGACAGATAGAATAAACCAAGCCAGCTAAAATATCGTTTGTTTGGATCCCTTCCTGCACAGCGGTTTTTATATCGCTACCAATAAAAGCAGCACACTGGTCGTTGAAATCCGGGGGGGAAGTCGCCTTAAGAGCTAAAGGAGCAATTTCTGTCATCCCGACTTCCAGGGATTCCTGGGCTGCCTCTTCCAAAAACGAGCCTGTGCCTGCGGAGCAGGCTTCGTTCATGGCATAATCTGCAGGAACTCCATTGACAATAAAAGTATACTTGGCATCCTGCCCACCTATTTCAAAAATTGTATCCACTTCAGGGTCGAAATATAGAGCAGCGGTAGCATGAGCAATAATCTCATTAATAACACCCGGCGTTAGGGCATGGAGAGCAGCAATTTCTCTGCCTGAACCGGTTACACCCAGGGCATAGATGTTGACATCTTCGGGGACCTGCCGGGACAATTCCCGGTAACAATTTCGACTGGCCTGGACCGGGTCACCATTTGTTCGTAGATAAGTAGAAGCCACCAGCGCATTATCTTCATCACGGACCAATACTGCCTTGGTTGTAGTAGAACCCACATCCAATCCCAGAAGCAAACGGTCCCCGGGTTTGGCAGCATCTTTGTTGATCTGCTCAAACCTGACCTGCCCTGATGATATATTTAAAGGAGGAAAAAAAGAAAAGGAATTCTTAAATGGTTTAAACAGATTCTCTTTAGTGATTTTGTTGGGTTCAACTTGGTTTTTGTGTGCCCACAGAGCAGCTCCCAGGGCTTCAAAATAGGGTGCTTCCGGCGGAACTGAGACGCTTAAGCCAGAAAAAGATTTGAGATGGTCGACCATGACATGATTTTGGGCCGTGCCGCCCACCAAAAGAATATCCTTGGAAGTGGTTTGCTGGACCAGTTCCAGAATTTTGTCGGCCATCATCTGGCAGAGCCCGGCCACTACCCGCCCTTTATCTTCTCCTTTATTTAATGCATGTGTGCAGTCGCTCTTGCAAAAGACCGAACATCTTCCGGCAACGGGGTAAGGTGAAGATTTGCTGGCTGCCTGCATGGCTTGCCCGGGGGTCAAACTAATTCTTTTAATCTGTTGCAGGAAAAACTCACCCGTTCCCGAAGCACATTTGCTTCCGGTAAACACGTTACCAATAAATCCCCTGGGATCAATTTCATAAAAAATGAATGTTTCCCCTCCGGCACTTACGATACCATCAAAAACCTTTCCTTGCCGGCAGTATTCATAAGCCAGCTCTACCGCTTCCGGCTCAGGGATCGACGGCATCTTTACTACCTGGCGGAATTTCCTTCCGGTCGCACATATACGCGCTTCCTGCTTATCCTCAAGCAATTTCAGCAAAACTCGCCTGGGTTCCCCTTCATGGGGGTAAGAAAAGGATTCAACAATGGAAAGTTCTTCCCCGGTATCTTTCAGTGTGACCAAACTAATCGTAGCAGCTCCTAAACAGACCCCAGTGTAATACAAAAAAGTCACCTCGTTTAATCTATTAAAATCATTTTTGACTATATTATCATCAAAATAATAACACTTCTGTTTCAAAGAGAAAAGTCCTTCTTTCAAAAATACATGGCATTGACATGATTCTTTTTAGCTGATATAATTTTTATTGTTGGAACTTAATTCGACGGGGCGTGGCGCAGCTTGGTAGCGCGCTTGACTGGGGGTCAAGAGGTCGCAGGTTCAAATCCTGTCGCTCCGACCAAAAAAAAACAGCCTATTGGGGCTGTTTTTTTTAAGTAAAAAACTTCCCAAAAAAAGGAAAGCACAGGCGTTTTATCGAAAAGACAGATACTAAATATATTATAAGGAAGGGAGAGATTTTGGGAATGAGTAACTTTTGCGAACACAGTAATATGGATATCAGCAAGGAGTGTAACTGCACATATCCCACCTGCAGCCGGAAAGGACTATGCTGCGAGTGCCTGCATTATCACCGGGCGAAAAATCAACTGCCGGCCTGTTACTTTAAGCCGGAAGTTGAAAAGACGTACGACCGCAGCGTAGAATGTTTTCTAAAGCAGTGAATTTGAGGCATGGGCCGTTGGGGTCAGGTTTTTTAAACATGGGTCAATGATATCATTTTCCCGGAATGAAGCTTGAATTTCCTTGATTTTAATCAATTATTCGCAATTTCCCGCATTTAGGTATAATTAACAAGGGTATTTAAAAAAAATTATTGCGATCATTGACTTTTTGACTTAATTTGCTACAATGTTATTTGACTCTTTCAACATTATTAAAAAGGGGGCTTGGAAATGCGCACTTTGGGCCGCCACGTGCTGGCAGAATTTTATGGTTGCACTCCTGAGGTATTAAACGACACAGTAAAAATCGAGGAAATCATGGTAAATGCAGCTCTTGAAGCAGGAGCTGAAATAAGGGAAGCTGTTTTTCATCAATTTAACCCTCAAGGAGTAAGCGGTGTGGTTGTTATTTCTGAATCCCACCTGGCAATTCATACATGGCCTGAGTATGGCTATGCAGCGGTGGATGTTTTTACCTGTGGCAGCACCGTTGACCCCTGGGTTTCCTGTTATTATTTGAAAAAGCATTTTACAGCCGAACGTATGGCGGCTAAAGAAGTGGAACGCGGCATTTCCGAGCTTGAATACGATAAGGCACAAAAACAATCAGCCGTTTAATTGCAGTAAACAAGGAGGACTCCAGACTTGCCATCTTATCATTGGAAGTGGTATATAGAATACACTCACCCTACCCAGGCACATATGTATGGTGTGGAACGGTTTGTATTTAATGGAAAAACCCAGTTTCAAAAAGTTGAAATTATTGACACAGATTTTTTTGGTCGCTGCTTAATTTTGGATGGAAAAATCCAATCTGCCCAATATGATGAGTATATATATCATGAGACATTGATTCATCCGGCCATGACGATGCACACTGCTCCCAAAAGGATTATGATTGCCGGTGGAGGTGAAGGGGCCGTTCTCAGGGAAATTCTGAAACATCCTTCGGTCGAAGAAGTTGTAATGGTAGATATTGATAAAGAGGTTATCGACCTGTGCAAGGAATATATGCCCCAGTGGAACGCAGGCGCTTATGATGATCCGAAGGTTAAGCTGCTATTCGAAGATGCCCGTAAATACCTGGCAGAGTCCGCTGATACATGGGACGTTATCTTTATGGATCTTCCAGAACCTTTGGAGGACAGCCCCTGTTATATGCTGTTTACCAAAGAGTTCTACAGTATGGCAAAAACCAAGCTGAAAGAAGGGGGCATTATAAGCCTTCAGGCTGGAAACTTGCACTTAAAATTATTTGAGTGCCATGGTGCTATTTATAACACATTGAAAACTGTATTTAAAAATGTTGACTCTTGTGGAGTATTTATCCCTTCTTATGACACAAAATGGGGTTTTATTTGTGCTTCCGATCATTACAAAACAAGTGATTTTACACCCGAAGCAATTGACAGCAAGCTAAAAGAACGCGGACTGGAAACCTTAAAGTTTTACGATGGATTAACTCACCAAAATATTTTTACTTTGCCAAAAGATTTAAGACTGATGCGCTCCCAGGAGCAGCGAATAATTGAAGATGATAACCCCTTAATAACGTATTAGCCGCTTCGGATTACTTATAACACAGCAGAGAATAAATATTGGTTTCCTAAACCCTTTTTTCGTTCCTCCTGCAAGAGGCCCGCTTCCCTGAAGCACCGATGATATCCATACAGAGTAAAGCTGGTTACTAAACAAAAAACAACCTGGAAAGGAGACTTACCTTGGAGCAAACATTTGTAATGATCAAACCCGATGCCGTCCAAAGAAGCCTGGTAGGTGAAATAATTAACCGGTTGGAAAAAAGAGGCCTAAAGCTTTGTGCGCTGAAAATGCTGCATATTTCCCAGAACCATGCTGAAAAACATTACGCAGAGCATAAAGATAAGCCTTTTTTTGGGGAGCTTGTTAGCTTTATTACCTCAGGGCCGGTAGTTGCCATGATCTGGGAGGGGCAGGGTGCTGTAGATGTTGTCAGGAAAATGATGGGCAGCACGAACCCCCAGGAAGCTTCTGCCGGAACTATTCGAGGTGATTTCGCGCTTTTCTTGGGCAATAATGTAGTGCATGGTTCCGATTCACTGGAAAGCGCTTCCAGGGAAATGTCCCTGTTCTTTGACCAAAACGAGGTTATTTCCTATACAAAAAATAGCGATTCTTGGGTTTATGGATAAAAAATAACAGCTTCAGTCAGGGAAAAGCCCACCCACCGAAAGTATTTTAACTATTTAGAACATTCCAAAATAAAGATTTGTAAGGGAAAAACCCTCAGTATAAGGGTTATTATCCCTTATGGGTTTTAATTTTTAGTATTTTTCCCGATAGTAAATAGTTTTAATTTATGGCAATATGAATTTACAATAATAAATAAATATTATCTTATTATAAGTATCCCAATGTAAGTATCTTACTGTTAAATAGTCTTTTTTAATTGAATGTGAAAGTAGTATCAATTTAGTAAAAAAACAAATTACCAAAGGGGGGGATGCTTAGCCGTTTAAAGTCTTGAATACCTTTTCCAGTAACAGACGGACTATGGACACCGGGAGGTGAGAAGTTTGGGCCAGTATCCACCAGCAATCAAAAAAGTGGAAGCAGAAATTGACTTACAACTCCAAAACAACAGCAATTTAAAACAGGTTTTTGATGTTTACAAAAGAATATTCTTTGTTCAAAGTAGCTACCTGGATCAGATCAATACGGAAGTTAGCTTAACAGAAGAAGAAATGAAAGACTGTTTCAGAAATGACCAGCATATTCTATCTTGCCAGGATTTAAAAATCGATGGGCAGACTTTCCTGGACCTGCTTGAAAAAATATGTCAAGCAATTAAAGAAGCCAGTCCGGAAGCTCCTGACAATCTTCTGGAGTTGAGTAAAGCCCGGGAATTACAGGAGAGTAAGGTAAATGGTTTTTTAGAGGACATTAAAGCATTTAACAAAAAGGAACTGGAACAGTACGTCCAGGACAAAGAAATGGACCAAAATACGGGGTTGGATAGTGAGGTCATCTCTTTTGCCGTGTTTTCTGCTTTAATCCCATTTTTCAGTTCATTTATGAACAGCGTTTCTGAAACAGTTGACTTTTCATTATGGCGAAATAGCTTTTGCCCTGTTTGCGGTCAAAAACCTGTGATTGCCAAGCATCGAAAAGATGATGGCGCAAGAATTCTTGAATGCTGGCTCTGCCATGCACAGTGGAATTTTCCTCGCCTGGAATGTCCGCACTGTAACAACGAGGATCAAGGAAGTTTACGCTTTTTTTACGTACCAGAAGACAGAGCCCGCCAGGTACATGTCTGTGAAAAGTGTGAGCACTACCTGAAAATCATTGATGAAAAAATGCTCCAAAAAGAAGTCATTCTAGATCTAGAAGCGATTGCAACCGGGCACTTGGATGTCCTGGCAAACAAAGAAGGATACACACTTCCGGAGATAGCCAGTTTACTTAACTAAAAACTAAAAAGGTATTTCTGGATTTTAAAAACTTTTGTGGATTTAATTGAAGAGGGGTTGTAAAGTAGGTTTAAATAATAAAGTGAGGTGAAAGTATTCTATGAAAGTATCTCGTAGAAACTTTTTGTGGCTATCCGGTGCCGTTGTCGCCGGAAGTTTGGCTGCAAAACTGGGATGTGCTCCAGAGGAAGAAGAACCAGCAGTACCCGATGATCCCGATGAGCCAGATCCAGATGTAGAACCAGAGATAGACGACGTCTTTCGAATCGAGTATGCCGAGACCTTATCTCAGATCTGTTCGTACTGTGGTGTAGGATGCGGCGTACTATGTTATGTCGAAGATGGAAAAATTATCTCTGTAGAAGGCGACCCGGATCATCCTGTCAGCGAAGGTGCACTCTGCAGCAAAGGGGCTGCCCTTTACAACAAGTATTACGAATATGATGAGCAGGGCAATGCCATTGTCAGTCCCCAACGCATGACGGAAGTGCTTTACCGCGCTCCCGGCGCTTCCGACTGGGAAGTAAAGGACTGGGACTGGGCTATCGAGGAAATCGCCAAGCGAATCAAGGATACAAGGGATGCAGACTTTAAGGAGACAAATGATGCCGGTCAAACGGTGAATCGCTGTGAATCTTTGGCCTGGATCGGCAGCGCCAAGTGCAACAACGAAGAGAATTATCTCTACAGGAAGTTTGTTGCCGCCATGGGCATCGTCAATAACGACCACTGTGCCCGTCTCTGACACTCCTCTACTGTCCAAGGTTTGGGCAATTCATTTGGTAGAGGCGTTATGACGAACCACTGGATTGATTACCAGCACTCTGATGTGACCATTAATATCGGTGGAAACACCGTCGAGAACCACCCCATTTCTATGAAGTGGATCCAAAGGTCCCTGGATAATGGTGGAAAGCTGATTGTGGTAGACCCCCGGTTTACCCGGACTGCAGCTGTGGCTGATGTGTATGCGCCTATCCGCCCGGGAACCAACACCGCTTTCCTAAACGGGTTAATCAACTACGCCATTCAAAACAACCTATATAATGAAGAATATGTAAAAGTACACACCAACGCTTCCTGCCTGGTAAACCCCGAGTTCGGTTACAGCGACGGCTTATTTACCGGTGCTGTCGAAGATGGCCAACGGGGACCTGGACAGATGTCCTACGAAAGAGATACCTGGACGTACCAGAAAGATGAAGATGGGAATATCTTGAAAGATGAGACCCTGCAGGATGAAAACTGCGTTTGGCAGCTCTTTAAAGATTTTTATTCCCGTTACGATGTAAAAACCGTCAGTGAACTCACCGGCTGCCCCGAGGATAAGTTCGAGGAGGTTGCCGAGCTGTTCTGCAGCACCGGCGCCCCTGAAAAAGCAGGGAATATTTCCTACGCCATGGGCATGACCCAGTTTACCCACGGTTCCCAGAACGTGCGCGGCTGCGCTATTTTGCAGCTTATACTCGGTAATGTGGGTGTTTCCGGTGGCGGCGTAAACGCACAGCGAGGCCAGGTTAACGTTCAGGGCGCCTGCGATATGGGTCAGCTGTTCCACATCGTTACAGGCTATATGCCCATGCCTTCAGACGGCCAGGATTGGGACGCTTACAAAGCTGCTACTCCTCCCAGCGGTTACTGGACAAACCGGCCCAAATTTTTCGCTGCCATGTTGAAAGCTTTTTATGGTGAAAATGCAACGGCGGATAACGACTACTGCTTTGATTATATGCCCCGCCTGGATAAAGACCGCTCCTCCGTAGCGTACTACACCTACATGGCTCAGGGAGAAATCAAGGGGCTGTTATGTTTTGCCGATAACCCCGTGGTAAGTGGAGCGTCTACCGCCAGGAAGCGTCGGGCGCAGGCAAACCTGGATTGGCTGGTTGTTGCAGACATTTATGAAAATGAAACAGCATCCTTCTGGAAAGCTCCCGACATGAACCCGGAGGACGTAGACACCGAAGTGTTCTTGCTGCCTGCTGCAGCTCACTTTGAAAAGGAAGGCACCGCCACAAATTCAGGGCGTTGGATCCAGTGGCGTTACAAGGCCCAGGAGCCTACCGGCGATTCCAAATCCGACATGTGGATTGTAAACAAACTTTTCGAAGCTGTAAGAGACCTGTATGATGCGGAAGGTGGAACTTTCCCCGAGCCCATCCTGCAAATGAACTGGGATTACGGAGATGACCCCGATCCCAGAGAGATCTGTAAAGAAATCAATGGTTATTACGTAGCCGATGGAGAACTGCTACCCGGATTTGGCGAGATTGCCGCTAATGATTTTGGGGAAACGGCTTCAGGAAGCTGGATTTATACCGGTTTCTACCAGGATGAAGACAACCCCAACTGCAAGCGCCGCACCAAGGAAACCGAAGGGATCGGCAGCAACCTGGAGTACAGCTTTAGTTGGCCTGCCAACAGGAGAATCGTTTACAACCGTGCCTCCTGTGACGCCCAGGGCAACCCCTGGAATCCCGATCGTCCCGTGGTCTGGTGGGAAGATGGAGAGTGGAAGACAAACGACGTGCCCGACTTCGCTGCTGGCCTCCCTCCAGAGGAAACAGCCACCTTTATTATGAATCCCGAGGGACTGTCCAGGCTTTGGGCCGGTGAATTTGGATCTATGGTTGATGGACCCTTCACCGAGCACTACGAGCCCTGGGAAAGCATAACCAAAAGCCCGCTGACAGGCGATGTGGAGTTCAACCCCGTTGCCACTATTTGGTATCCCGAGGACCGGGGTGACAGCGCCGATTATCCCTATATTTGCACCACCTACCGTTTGGTGGAACATTACCAGACCGCTACTGAAACCCGGAACAGTCCCTGGCTTGTAGAAGCCATGCCGGAAATGTTCTGCGAAATCAGCCCTTCACTCGCTGCGGAGATCGGCGTGGAAAACGGGGATATGGTTGAAGTGGAAAGCAAGAGAGGCAAGATTGAGGTTAAAGCCTGCGTGACACCACGGGTTAAACCTCTGGTAATTAATGGCGAGGAGAAAGAAATTGTAGGCATGCCTTTCCACTGGGGCTTTATGGGCCTTTCAACCGGAGCATCCGCCAACGACCTGTCTCCCACCATCGGTTGTGCCAACACAACCATACCCGAGTTCAAATCGTTTATCTGTAATATAAGGAGGGCGGGCTAAATGGCAAAAGTAGCAAGGCTGATTGACGTAACCAAGTGTATGGCTTGTAAAGGATGCCAGGTCGCCTGTAAGCAGTGGAACCAGCTGCCTGCAACGGAGACAGAGTTCACAGGTTCCTATGAAAACCCCGCCGACCTGGCCCCTGAAACCTGGAGCCGCGTTAAATTCAATGAACACGAAGACGGAGACGGGGTAAAGTGGTACTTCAACTTCTTTTCCTGTATGCATTGCGCCAACCCGGCGTGTAAAGATATCTGCCCCGTTGACGCGATTGTGAAAAAGGAAAATGGTGCGGTCAGGATTGACAAAGAAATGTGTATTGCCTGCGGTGCCTGCAGGGGCGCATGTCCATTTGAAATTCCTCGAATTGACGATGCCGCTTATAAATGCACCTTCTGCACGGAAAGGCTTGCCAACAACATGGAAACTGCCTGCGCAACTGCATGCTGCACAGGGGCAATTACAGTCGGTGACCGGGATGAAAAACTCGAAGAAGCCAAGGCTAGAGTGGAAGCATTGCAGGACAGGGGCTTTAACAATGCCCAGATTTACGGGGAAGAAGAGTTGGGCGGACTAAATGTCATCTATGTCCTGGCAGACTCCCCGGAATTGTACGGCTTGCCGGAAGATCCGCAGGTTTCCTTCAGCGCTTACCTGTGGAAAGTGGCAATGGGACCGGTCAAAACAGTTGCTGCCATAGGATTGGCTGCAGGTGCCCTGTCCAGCTGGTTTACCATGAGAAAGACCGAAGTAGAAAAAGAAAAAGAAGCAGAAACAGAAGAACTCGAGGTAAAGTAATTAACACCGCTTGAACATTATGAAGCGAGGGGAGATAAATATTTTCCCCTCGCTTTTTATTTTTTCAAACATACCTTATCGATAAATATTCTCTACTGCTCCTTTCTTTTAAATAATTCAACTACTTGTTGCCAGTCATTTTTATTTACTGTATAATGAGACAAGGAAAGGGATGGTGGAGCTATGGAAAAAATATCGATACTAGTTGTTGACGATCACGCTATATTACGCTCTGGCTTAAAAATGCTTGTCAATTCACAGGATGATATGGAAATTGTTGGTGAAACAGGAAGAGGCAAAGAAGCAGCTACTATGGCATCAGAATTAAATCCTCGCGTTATTTTGCTTGATCTTTCCCTTGATGATATGAATGGACTGGAGATTCTTTCTGAATTGAAGAGCTTAGCTCCAGAGACCAAAGTTCTTATTCTGACCATGCACGATGATGAAGGCTACCTGCATACGGCTTTGGAAAGTGGTGGCGATGGATATATTTTAAAAAAGGCTGCGGATATAGAATTGCTCACTGCTATACGTGCCGTCCATCGTAATGAAATATTCCTGGACCCTTCCTTAACCAAGGCCGTATTAAAAAGCCTGTATAACGGATATCGTAAAGAACAAAATGATAACGATAGCAAAGAACTACTCAGCAACCGTGAAAATGAAGTGTTAAAACTGGTAGCCCTGGGTTATACGAACAAGCAAATTGCTGACAAGCTTGTCGTAAGCATTAAAACGGTGGAAAGCCATAAAGCTCGTATTCGAGAAAAACTCAATATGAATTATCGATCAGACCTTGTCAAGTACGCTATCAAGAAAGGGTTGCTCAATGAAGAAGAAAGCAAAAGTGGCTAGTTAAGGAGCCAAAGAGCAAACAACATCTATGCATTATGCACAGTATTTCTTTCCTGGGTGGAGGAGCAATAGAGTTGAAACTGAGGTTTGAGACGTGGCAAAAACTGTTTCTTATTGTTGTTGTCAGCACTATTCCCTTGTTGGTTGGGTTTGGTGTAATCCTTACCTGTTTCCTGCCAGGCGCTATTCAGGAAAAACAACTTACAGGAACCATATTGGCTATATTGGCATTAAGCGTTGGAATTTCTCTTTCCATCGCTTATTTTATTGCTAAAAGAGTCACCCAGGCTCTCCAGTTAAGCTGGACAGAAAACAAGATCTTAAAAAACAATTTAAAGAAAATAGAAAACAAACGTAACCAGCTGCTGGAAACAATAATCGTCAGTCAGGAAGAGGAGCGGAAAAGAATTTCTCGTGAACTTCATGATGAAACGGGGCAATCCTTAACCAGTTTAATGCTGGGTTTAAAACTGATTCAGGAGGCAGAAAGCTTACAGAAAGCCAAAGAACTATCAAATAATTTAAGAGAAATCGTATACAAAACAATCGAAGAGATTCAATGGCTTTCCTATGAACTTAGACCCAGTACCTTGGACGATCTGGGGCTTCTTGTTGCATTAAGGCGCTATATAGACGAGCTGACACAGCACAAAGGGGTTATTATAGATTTTGAAATAGATAATTTTCTAAAAAACCGGCTTAATGCTGCAGTGGAGACAACATTTTATCGTGTTGTCCAGGAAGCCTTGACTAATGTTATCAGGCATGCAAAAGCTAACAAAATAAAGGTCCAGCTAGGAAGTAACTCCCACAACTTGTACGCAGTTATAGAAGATGATGGAGTCGGGTTTGACCTGGAGCAGATGGAGAAAGGTCAGCAAAAAAATTTGGGGCTTATTGGAATGAAAGAAAGAGCCGCTCTTGTTGGTGGAGAATTGTTAATCCATACTGCTGCAGGCGAAGGGACACGGATTACCCTAACCATTCCTATAAAAATGGAGAAAGAGTTGTGCTCTTCACAGCAAAGCAGCGACGTTGATGGTGAAAAGAACGGTGGAAACGATCCAACAAGTTATACCAATTGATTGGAGTCTGCCCTTTTATCTGTTTATGATTTTACCAAAGCAATTGTTGGCATTAACAGGATCACCTATGAGTTCGTAGAGGATACCCATTTCAAAAAGAATCTTTGTTTCTGAGGGGTTGATGTTAAAAGCCTTTTTCAATGAATCCAGTCCTTTCAGGTATTCCCCTGATAATGAATAAGAACGGCCCAACAAGTAAAGTATTTCCCAGTCTTCTGAATATGTGTCTTGCATCCGGGAAAAGATTTCTATGGCCTTCTGGAATTGTTTTAAATATAGATAACTGACACCAAGGTTAAATTGGGCCATATAATTGCCCGGATCTTCTTCCAGGGACTTGGAGTATTCATCAAGTGCCTGATGAAATTTTTTTTCCCGGGCGTAAATACTGCCGATGGCATTATGTACCAGGGAAATTATCTGGGGATCATGGCTTAGTGATTTAACCAGTCTTAATTTTTGCAGGGCCTGATCGTGTTCTCCCTTATCCAGATAGGCGAAACCAAGGCAAAAGTGACCAAAAATGAAATTGGGTTCCTGCTTAACGACTTTTTCAAATTCCCCGATGGCTTCTTGCAGCATAGAAAGATCCCAGAAACCCAACCCCTTCCGGAATGAAATCAGGCTTTCATCTTCATTCTCGCAGAGCAGTGAAAAGATTGACTCCATTTTTAAAGGAGTTGACTTTTCTTCAATTTTTTCACCGGTCAATTTATTCAGATTTTCTTCATCCAGGAACTCCTTTTCCAACTCAAGAAAACCATCAGGTAATAAATCAGGTAGTTGAAAATCATATTGTGCCTGCATTTCGTTAAGCTTGTTTTCAAATTGAAGCCAGTACTTTACACATTGGTCCATAGTATTGCGTAAATCGAGTATACTGTTGATCAGGACTTCCCTTTGCTGGGGCTCAGGTTCCTTTTTCAATGCTTCTTCAATTTTGCCTAAAACCCCAAACAGGGTTTCAAACTGTGGAAACTGCATTTTGCACCTCTCTAAAGAGATTGATATTAATCATTTTAGTTCTAGGCATTGCTTGTTTTTTTATTCACTGGAATTGCATTATTTTTTGTTTCGGCAGTGTTGACGAGGGAAAAAAAATGCGTTATACTATGTATTGCACTGGATGAACAGTACTTGCCGGCGTAGCTCAAAGGTTAGAGCGGCTGATTTGTAATCAGCAGGTTGCGGGTTCGAGTCCCACCGTCGGCTCCAGAAAATGTGGAGAGGTACCCGAGTCTGGCCAAAGGGGGCAGACTGTAAATCTGCTGGCGTTGCCTTCACTGGTTCAAATCCAGTCCTCTCCACCATTATATTGAAGAAGATGGAGCATTGCTCCTCAAAATATGTGTGGGCCATTAGCTCAGTTGGAAGAGCACCTGACTTTTAATCAGGGTGTCCCAGGTTCGAGTCCTGGATGGCTCACCATTTTATGCGAGAGTGGCGGAAAGGCAGACGCGCTAGGTTCAGGACCTAGTGGGCAATAGCCCGTGGGGGTTCAAATCCCTTCTCTCGCACCAAAGGCTCCCTACAAAGAAGTAGGGAGTTTTTTATTCTCCAAACTTTACAGTAGTTCAAGAAATTCACTATCGAGCATATCGACATTGCTGCATAAAAAATCAACAATCATTTGGCGGAGATCTGTTTTTTTAATTTTCTTTTTTGTTATAATGGTTAAAAATGGGTTTTTCCTTATCAATGTCACCAGGTTGGAAAATGTAGGCTTGTTCACAAGTTGATGAAAGTGGGCAATGAACCACTTCCATCAACTGACCAAAACTGTTAAGATCTCTGACTTTCGTACTGTATTGAAGGGAGCTAAACTGATGGGAAATGTTGTGACCTTTATACACAGCGCAGACTTACATATGGGGAGTTTGCTCGGTTCCCTGGGGAAAATGTCCCCTGAATTAAAGGAAAAAGTTGAAGAAGCCGGTTACAATGCTGTTCGGCGAATATTTGACGCAGCCCTGAGGCACCAGGTTGATTTTGTTCTGCTTTGTGGCGATATCTATGACCAGGTCGAGCGGCCTGCCCGGGCTAAAGGGTTCTTAATTGAACAAATGAACCGGCTTGGAGAAGCCGGCATTCCCATTTACATGGTTTACGGCAACCATGATCCTTTTGCGCGGCAGTCCGATTTTTTTCCATACCCGGACAATGTACATGTACATTCACCCAGGCAGGCGGACATCTTTGAAGTCAAAGGCAGTGATGGCAGAGTAAAAGCCCGGGTAATCGGCCAATCCTACAATCAGGCTGTCGAAACAAGGCCTCTTTACCAATCCTACAGTCCACCTGATCACCATTTGATCAATATCGGCCTGCTCCACACGGATCTAAACCCCTCTCTGAAGCAATATGCTCCCTGTTCCATTGAAGGCCTGAAAAGCATCCAGGGTATCGACTACTGGGCACTGGGACATTACCATAAAAGAACCGTTATTTACGATTCGTACCCGGTTATTGCCATGCCCGGTATTCCCCAGGGTCGGGATATCAGTGAGCCTTGGCCAGGTGGATGTTTGCTCGTTCAATTGAAAAAGGGGGAAAAAGCCCAGTTGCAGGTTATTCCTACTGCATCTATACACTGGAAGATCTGTGAGGTAACAGTTACAGAAGAAGACAGTACCTTTGATGAGCTGCTCTCCACCCTCTCTAAAAAGGCAAAAAAACTTTTACAGACCACAGTATTGGATATTGACCATAACCTGGAGTTGGCCCCGGGAGAAGAAGTGAACGTGGACGGGTTTATTGTCCGGTGGCTATTATCCGGGCGGGGTGAAATATATCATAGTTTGTCGGAAGATGAGGAAATAGCTTTCCAGCTCATGGAGCAGCTGCGCAAGAATTATGGCCTGGGGAACCCCTTCCTCTGGACAGAAAACATAAAATTTCAGATAATGCCGCCTCAGGTTAACCTGGAAAATCTACCAGAAGAAGATGTGGTGCTCAATACATTGTTGCAGGTTTACCAGGAATTGAATGAAGACCCAGCATTACGCCAGCAAGCCAGGGAAGTAATGGGGCAAGCATGGCATAAGCAAATTGATCATGAAGATATTCGGGATAACGGGATTCCCTTTACAGAAAATGATTTCCAGTTATTGCTTGAACGTGCGTTGATCCTGGCTGCGCAAGGAATTATAGAGGGGCGTGAAGAAGAATGAAAATAAAGCGTATTTACCTGAGTGATTTTGGTCTATTTCGCAACCAGGAGATAAACCACCTAACGTCCGGCCTGGTCGTAATCGCTGGACTCAACCGCTCTGGAAAAACATTGTTTATGAACGCTCTTCGTTATTTGGGCTATGGTTTGCCTCAAAAAAAAGATTTGGTACCTCCTGCAGTTAACAAGCACGAAATAATTGCTGACGTGGAACGCAACGGTCACCGCTACTGTATCTCAGTACTTGGAAACAGCAATCCGATAGTTCAACCTTTAAACCAGGCTCCAGAAGCGACCATTGAGGAACTATACAACCACCTGGATTCCTTTACTTATAGACAGATTTTTACCATCAGCCTGGATGAACTGCGCCAGGCTCCCGAAAATATAGACAACGAGGAAAAGAAAAAGATTTCGGCTGTATTGCTGGGTGCAGGCTGGAGTGATGCCCTGCAGCTGCTAAAAACAAAAGAAAAGTTGGAAAAAAAAGCAATTCATATAGCGGGGAAACATGGTTCCTTGAATATAAAACAGTTAAAAGAACCGCGCGAAACCTGGTTGAAGGCCTTAAAACAACGAGAGCAGGCCAATGAGCAAATGGATGCATATGAACGCAAATGCAGTAGGTTGCAGGAACTAAACACACAGCTGATCCCGAAGCTGAAACAGGATCTAGATGATACAGTAAAAGAAAGTCAGCGCCTTGAATTGATCAAAGAGCGCTTCGCAGATTACCAGGAATATAAATACAGTAACCGTATACTTACTGAAGACGCAAACCAAAAACTTCTTTTCACCTATCCACCAGGGGGGTTGCAAAAGGCGGTGCAGCTGCAGGAAAAATATAAAAATGCCCTGGAACAAGAACAGGTAGCAAAAGAAACGTTTTGTTTACAAACAGGTTTTGATTCAGCTACCCCTTTGCGTTCCAGTTTGCTGGAGTTATCCGAAGAAATGAACCGGTTTGCCAGGGAAATTTCCGGCTGGAGAGTGCAGGTTAGTGATCTGTTGCAAAAAGAGGCAGACCTGGAGGGCAGAATAAACCAGCTGAACGCAGATTTAAAGGAACTCTGCGGCTCCCGGCCTCAAAAAGAAGTACTTGATCAAGTTAACCGTGTCAGGGCTGGTCAAATAAAAGAACAGGAGCTGCAACAAACTCTCCGGGAGTTATATGACTTGGAAACAGAAAAAAGGCAGAAAGAAAAAGATCTGGAGGACCAGGGAAAACTGCTGGAGGAGAAAAATAATCAACTGGACAGACTGCCTTTAGTCGAACAAACCCTGCTAAGAAAGGTATATATTTTGCTAGGTGCTGATGTTCTGGCAGTGGTTCTTTTAAGCCTGTTTTTCTCTACCTGGATTGCTGCTGCTGCAGGTTTTGCCGGGGCCGTTGGAATTCTGGTCTATTTTTTGAAACAACACCATACAGAACAGGTAAAATACAGCCAGCTAGCTGAAATACAAAAGGACATCCGCAGCATTGAAGCCTCCAGGGAAGCCTTAAAGAATCGGCTCGAATCTTTAAACAGGGAACTTGAAATCAAAAGAGCGGATCTTGAAGAGTTAAAGCGGCAGGCTAACATACCCCTGGAAATTAACACACATTTCCTGCTGGATTATCTTCGCAACACCCGGCAGTTGCAGCGTACTGACAACCAGATACGCCGCGAAAGACAAAGGTTGGCGCAGGAGAAGGAAAAACTATCTGCAGACTTGGCCCCTGTGCTCTTAATACTGGGCCGATTGGGGTTGCTGGATAGTGAACACGATGATATTTTCTACAACAGGCAGGCCATTTTTGAACAATTGGACCGCAGCATTTCTTACCTGAAACTGGCCCGTGAACTGCAGGAAACCATGGATCAAAGAGAAGCATTGGAAAATGAGATTTTGCAACTGCTGGCTCAGGAAGACCCTGCCGTACAGGAAAAGTTTGCTGATGAACCCCTGGAATCTTTGTTGGCAGCATTCATCATCCGGGGTAAAAAATTTGAACAGCTGGAACAAACCAGGAACGAGAACGAATTATTGCGGCAGAAAATCGAGGCATACCTTGATTCAGAGCAGTGGCGCTGCCTCATCCTTGGGCACGTAGAAAAAGAGAGGATGCAAGAAGGGGATTTATTGGCTGCTTACGGTACATGGTGCGATCAGTTCGCCTCTACCGAAGAGGTCCAAAAATTGCAGGATAATACGAAGGAAAGAATTGAAATACTACAAAAAGAACTGGAACAAGGCAAAGAAGAAAAAAGAGAGCTGGAAAAAGAAGTGCATGAACTGCAGTCAGACCAAAAACTGCAGGAGGCGCGAGAGCAGATTGAAGAAGCAATGCAAAAACTGAGAGGCCTAATGGAAAAATATTCAGAACATAATATAGCCTCCTTTATGCTGGATCAGGTTTATAACCGGTTGATGGAAGAAACAAGGACGAAACTGATTGAACCGGCCAACCAAATATTCCGGAAAATAACCGGTGATAGCTACGATAATATTACATTGCCGTCCAACCCTGCGCAGCCGGATTTTAAAGTTTCTTTTGCAGGCCAGGATCAGGGTGTCAATATTCTTAGCCGGGGCACACGGGAACAGTTGTTTTTTTCTATCCGCTTAAGCCGCATCCGGGAAATTAAGCCGGAATTACCTGTAATACTGGATGATAGCTTTTCCAACTTTGACCCCTTACATGCCCGGGAGGCAGTTAAATATATATCTGAATTGGCGCAAACCCACCAGGTTTTTGTCTTAACCTGCCATCCGCAATTATTAGAAACTATTCAAGCATACGGTGATAACTCCAGCGCACAGTTCTGGTACTTATATCAAGCCAAGTTTCATGGACCATACCAGGACCACCGGCAAGTTTGTAAGATGCTTATAGAACCTTCTTCAAGGCAGGGATATTAGTTTTCGTCTCCCTATCGTGTTATTTTATCGTGTTTGTTGTAATATATAACAATTGTATGAATTTAGCAGGAATAAATTCGGAAATGAAGAATTAAGTAATAAGGATTTCAAAAAAACTCTAACTGGAGTTGGCAAGCATGTCCAAAATGTCAATTCTCAAAACCTTACCCATAACCGAAGTTGAGCCAGGGATGATACTGGCTAAAAGACTCCTTTGCCCGGAAAAAGGTGGCGTTTTGTTGGGTGCGGGGATCAAAATCACTGATAAAGTCAAAGAAGTGTTAAAGAAAAAATACCCGGATCTGAAGCTGGAAGTACAGGTCCCAGTGGAAGTATCCGATGAAGAGATTACTGAAACGGTTGAATCCAAAGAGCAGGATAGGGGAACAAAACGGCCGACTGAGATTAAAGAGTTGAAAATCCTGGACAGTTTTCCCAAAAAAATGATCTCTACTTCAGCCAGGCAGTGCTTTGCCAACTTCAGTGTTGCCGTAAAGAATTTTTATGAAACGGGTGAAGAAAATGAATGGAGAGCGTTAAAAAGATCCATATCAGAACTGGTTAACCAGATCGTCAAAACACCTCGCTCCATGCAGCAAATTGTTGCTTTGCGATTGATTCAAAACTATACCATTTCTCATGCAGTCAATACAACAATTTATTCTCTTTTCATCGGCAAAGCCATGCGGCTCTCCATCGACAGGCTTTACAACCTGGGCCTGGCTGCTGCACTGGCAGATATCGGGTTGATTAAAGTCCCGGCGAAAATAAGGGATAAGAAGGCAAACCTGACTACAGAAGAATGGCATATTCTTAAACAGCATGTAAACCACAGCGGAGCTAGTGCCCGGCGGTACAGGTTAAACGAGGATGTTAAGAATGCCATTTTCCAGCACCATGAAAGAAATGATGGCAGTGGATATCCTTTCGGCATTAAGGAAAAAGATATTCATCTCTGGGCTCAAATAATTGCTGTAGCAGATACCTATGATGCAATTGTTAGTGAAAGGCCGTACAGAAAAGCAGAGCCTGCCTTTGCTGCAACGGAAATTCTTATGGCTTATTGCAATAAATTAAACCCAAAAATTATTGCCATCTTCCTGAAGAATGTCAGCGTTTACCCGCAAAAAGGGAAAATCAGGTTGAGTAACGACAAGCAAGGTGAAATTATTTACCTGAACAAGTTGTATCCCGATCGACCGATTGTCATGGTACACAGCGAAAATGATTTTATGGGACGACGTTATATCGATTTAACCAAAGATTTGACACTTTTTGTAGAAGATGTTGATTAGTCCTGTATTTGCCACTTATATTCCACCTCTTTTCTGCTGCATAATATAAATAAATATATGCGCAGATGAGGTGAGGATTTGCAGTATGAAAGGGTGACAGTTGCCCCGGAAATTCCTAAAAAAGGGCAGGATGTTTTAGTTGATTACAGGGGATTGCTAGCGCAATCGGGGGCCGATCAAGTGTGGCTGCATTATGGTTTTGACAGCTGGAGAAATCCAGTTACCGTCAATATGAGCAAGGTGGGGGACCATGATTTTTGCTGTACACTGAAAGCTGAGGGGACAAAAGAACTGAATTTTTGCTTCAAAGACAGTGCAGAGCACTGGGATAACAATGGCGGGCAAAACTGGAATATTAAAATCAGGTAATTGACTGTCAAACATGTTTTTAATTAATAAGGCCTTGACTCAAGGCCTTATTTGTTGTAGCCAGCCTGACAAGGGCATCTTTTGCAGGATTTTCTTGTCAGGTCACGAAGTATTATTAGAGTTGTAAAAGAGGAAAGGAAGGGGTTGCTATGTCTATCATTAGGAATAGTGAACTGGCTGGAGAAGGAATTGAAAAAATCAACTGGGTAAAAAACCACATGCCTGTGTTAAACGAACTGGAACGGGCGTTTAAAAAGACACTCCCATTTAAAGGATTAAATATTGCCATCTGCCTCCATCTGGAAGCAAAAACAGCTTACATGGGCCTGGTGCTAAAAGAAGCAGGTGCTAATGTGACCCTGACAGGGAGCAACCCCTTATCCACCCAGGACGCCGTAGCTGCAGGACTGGTCCAGGAAGGAGTGGATGTTTACGCCTGGCACAATGCCACAGAGGAAGAATACCGGCATCACCTGGTAAAAACCGTTCATTCTGCCCCCCAATTAATTATCGATGATGGGGGTGACCTGGTCTCATTAATCCATAAACAATTCCATGATAAAATTCCTCATATTATTGGAGGGGCGGAAGAAACGACCACAGGAATCATCCGCCTTCGGGCCATGGAAAAAGAAAATACCCTGGGATTTCCCATGATGGCCGTCAACGACGCCATGTGTAAATACCTGTTTGATAACCGGTACGGGACAGGGCAATCGGTTTGGGAAGGGATTATGCGGGCTACAAATCTAATTATGTCCGGAAAAGTCGCGGTGGTTATCGGCTACGGATGGTGCGGTAAAGGAGTGGCTATGCGGGCTAAAGGACTGGGCGCAAAAGTCATTATTTGTGAGGTTGACCCGGTCAAGGCGATCGAGGCGCATATGGATGGGTTTGAAGTGATGCCACTTTTGGAAGCTGCTTCCAGGGGAGATATTTTTGTGACCGTTTCCGGGTGTAATAAAGTATTAACAGAAGAACATTTTAAAGTCATGAAAGACCAGGCTATTTTAAGCAATGCCGGTCACTTTGATCTTGAGATCGATAAAAAAGCGCTGGATAAGCTCACAGGTGGTCCGAAAAGGGTCAGACAAGGCGTCGATGCGTATACTTTGTCCCATGAAAAAAGGATATACCTGTTAGGCGAAGGACGCCTGGTGAACCTGGCTGCCTCGGATGGCCACCCTGCAGAAATAATGGACATGACCTTTGCCCTGCAGGTGCTGGCCTTGAAATATCTGCTGGATCACCAGGGAAAACTGGAAAACAAGGTTCTTTCGATTCCCCTGCAGATAGACCAGGAAGTGGCCTGGTTGAAGTTAAAAGGTATGGGCTTGAAAATTGACCAACTAACAGGGGAACAACAAGAATACCTGGAAAGTTGGGAACTGTAAAACTTGCTGTTTACATGATAAGGGGGCTTAACAATGGAGATAAAATTAGCTGTCATCGGGGGAACAGGTTTTTATGAACCCGGCCTTTTGGATCAGAGCAAGGAAATAGAGGTTGAAACAGAATACGGGCTTTCCAGGCTGTTAACAGGAACTTATCAAAAACAAAAGATTGCTTTCCTTACCCGTCACGGGGCAAAGCATAGCTTGCCACCTCACAAAATCAATTACCGGGCCAATATAGCTGCTCTAAAGAAGCTGGGTGTTGAACGGGTCCTTTCAACAACAGCCGTTGGTTCTCTGAGACAAGAGTATGCACCGGGGACATTTGTTGTAATTGACCAGTTTATCGATCAAACAAAAACCCGGGTCGATACGTTTTTTGATGGGGAAGACGGGGCAGTTTACCATACAGACTTCACGGAACCTTATTGTCCCCAGTTGCGAAATTCATTAGGAAGACACTTCAATAAACAAGGGCTTGCGTACGTGGACAAAGGAACATACATTTGCACAGAGGGTCCTCGCTACGAATCACCGGCAGAAATTAAAGCATTCCGCACCTGGGGGGCAGATGTTGTCGGAATGACCGGCGTGCCGGAGGTGACCCTGGCCCGAGAAGCGGGCCTTTGTTATTCATCTCTTTCACTGGTTACCAACCTGGCGGCGGGCATTTCAAAAAGTCACCTGACCCATAAAGAAGTCATTGATATGGTTGATGAAAAGATCAGCATCATTCGGGAAGTGTTTTTGGATGTGCTGGTTACTCTCCCCGATGAACGAAACTGCAGGTGCTGGGAAAAAGAAGACATAGAACTGGGTGGATAGAGAAATCGTTTATGCGGGAGGTAGAGAAATGGAAGAAATCCGTCCTATCATCTGGGAGGGTGGTATGCTGAAGCTGCTGGATCAAAGGCTTCTTCCCCATCAAGAGCGCTATATTATTTGCAGCACTCCTGGACAGGTGCGGGAGTGCATTCGGGAGATGGTAGTACGAGGGGCTCCTGCTATCGGAGTTTCTGCTGCTTTTGGCATAGTGTTGGCCGCGCAGAATTATTTTGCGCAAGAACTGGCAACATTGGAAAAAGGAAGCGTGGCACGGGAACATTTTTTCGAATATTTTAAAAAGATTGGCTCCGAACTGATTCGCTCTCGCCCCACAGCAGTAAACCTTTTCTGGGGTGTAGAAAGGATGCTCAAAAAAGTATCAGGTCTGGGGAACAGTTCAGAGCAAGTGCTGCTCCGGGAACTGGAACAAGAAGCCCTGGCAATTTATTTCGAGGATATTGAGACCAATAAAAGCATTGGCGCCAAAGGCGCCGAACTAATACCAGAAGACAGCACTCTGCTTACTCACTGTAATGCCGGAGCCCTGGCCACAGCCGGGTATGGAACAGCCCTGGGAATTATTCGCAGTGCGTTTGAGCAGGGCAAACTCAGAAATGTTCTGGCCGATGAGACACGCCCCCTGCTTCAGGGCGCTCGTTTAACCTGTTGGGAGCTGCAGAAAGAAGGAATTCCAGTCCAGCTGATCGCCGACGGTGCTGCCGGGCACTTTATCAGCCGGGGAGAAGTGACTGCCGTGATCACCGGCGCTGACCGCATTGCTGCCAATGGAGATACAGCGAACAAGATCGGCACGTATCCCCTGGCCCTACTGGCGAAGGAACATCAAATCCCCTTTTATATAGCTGCCCCGCTGTCGACTGTCGATTTGTCCACCCCCACGGGAATGGGGATTGTCATCGAAGAGCGAGAGGAAACTGAAGTTCTCTACGTGGGGGAACAACAGATCACCCCCCCAGCGGCCAGAGCCCGTAACCCCGCTTTTGACGTAACCCCTGCCCACCTTGTTACAGCGCTGGTTACAGAAAAAGCTGTGGTCTGCTCGCCTGACGAAAGTAAGATCAGGCAACTTTTTGAAGGTGAGGTGTAGCTTGATGACCTTGCTGCAAAGAAGCAAAGAACAGGTACTGGAATATGCCCGGGGCATTGAGGAAGAAGGCTTGATTTTTGGGACATGGGGAAACGTCAGCTGTCTCATGGAAGCAGAAAAATTGGTTATCACACCCAGCGGCATTGACTGTAAAATACTCCAGCCTGATGATATGGTAGCTGTGAATCTCCAGGGAGAGGTGGTAGAATCAAGGTGGAAGCCTTCAACAGAGCTTCTTCTGCACCTGGAAATATATAAGGCCCGAAATGATGCCTTGGCGATCATACATACTCATAGCAAGTATGCCACAGTCTTTGCTGTGGCCAGAAAAGAGATCGCGGTTGTTACAGAAGAAATGGCCCAGATGCTTGGAGGTAGTGTCCCTGTGGCCCAGTATGCCATGCCCGGAAGCCAGGAACTGGCGTTCAATGCTGTTACAGCCTTAGGGAAAAGAGGCTTTGCCGTGCTGCTGGCAAACCACGGGGTTGTATGCCTTGGGAAAACCCTGGCAGAAGCTTTCCAGAGGTGCCAAGTGTTGGAACGCAGTGCTGAAATATTGCTCTGGTCAAGACTGCTGGGAGATCCTTGCAAGCTTACATCGAAAGAGGTAAGCAAATTAAGGAAAGGCTTCATGGAAGATTACGGCCAGGATAAATAACCGATGAAACAATTTTAACCAGTGACGGAGGGATTTGATTGATTGTTTTGTTAACCAATGATGACGGCATTTATGCCGAAGGGATTCAAATGCTGGGTGAGGCCCTGCAGCAAGATGAAGAAATAGAACTTTACATTGTTGCCCCCAACCATGAACGCAGTGCTACAGGACACGCTATCACCATGCACAGGCCCTTACGTGCAGAAGAAACTCGTTTTTTCCATAATTCAAACCTAAAAGGGTGGGCCGTAAACGGGACTCCCTCTGACTCTGTCAAGTTGGCCATTGAATACCTGCTGCCCAACAGGCCTGACCTGGTTGTTTCCGGAATTAACCGGGGAGCCAATATCGGGACTGACGTCCTTTATTCGGGAACGGTTTCGGCGGCCATCGAAGGAGTGATCCTGGGTATTCCAGCCATTGCTGCCTCCCTGGTAATTCCGCCAGAACAGAGCAGGCCTCCTGATTTTCGCTTTGCCGCCAACTTTGTCCTACGGACACTTCGCTGCATATGCGGATACAACTTACCCAAAGATACGCTGCTAAATATCAATGTGCCGAATAAAGCCCGTAATGAAATAGCTGGTGTAAAAGTGACCCGGTTGGGTTTGCGTCATTATCACAATACATTCCAAAAACGAATTGATCCCAGGGGTAAGAGCTATTACTGGCTGGCCGGAGAACCGGTAGATTCCTCAGATATGAAGGAGGAAAAAGATACCGATGTAGCTGCCATCATGAATTCATATATTTCCATTACTCCTATCCAGTTTGACCTGACCAATTACCAGTTATTGGACCAGTTAAAAGAAGTCAAGTGGGAAATTTGATGGGAAATATGAGATGAGTTGAATCAAGGCAGAGCGTCGAATCGCAAGCATTTATAAGAATTATTGCTTGCCTCCCGAAATATCCAGTATATGGAAATTTCCCGGGGTGAACTTGACTCTTCACCAGTTAAATGATATAATTTATTGTTGTTAGTTGTGGTTTATGCTGGCAGTTGCCAGGAAAACCAAATCCAAGCAGGGAAGGAGGTTATAAGAAGATAATCCGATGAGCAATAAAGAGAAAGTGGAAATATATGGAATAGGCAACCCGCTAATAGATGTACATGCTTATGCCAATGACAGTGAAATCAACCAGTTGAACTTAAATAAAGGTACCATGGAA